>ENA-ORUF01000203-ORUF01000203.1-human-gut-metagenome-genome-assembly--contig:-NODE-203-length-92878-cov-3.458906_pt1 | contig 92878 bp, 73 predicted proteins | sample MGYA00242077_ERZ509203 | MGnify/ENA primary metagenome ERZ509203 (study PRJEB26280, sample SAMEA2338834) | human gut metagenome | biome: human gut; feature: human-associated habitat; material: faeces... | reverse complement strand
TGCCATCCATGTGTTCAAAAACGTCAAATGCGCGCGCAATGCCGTGCAGTCCGCGGCAGTTCGCTTGTGCATATGCACGCAATTCTTCACGCTCGACACCGTACTCACGAGCCAACCCGTCGACATAGCCTAGTGCATATCGAAAAGCGCTCGTTCGGGCGATGTCGACCACCGTGCGATATGGATCCGTTAACGTAAACGGGCCGAGCTGCCATACGTCGCCCGGCCGCCAGCGTCGATATTCAACGAATTCGTACATATCGCGTCTGGTGGAACGCGGCAGCAGCACTTGCACCTTGTCGAGAAGCGAATATGCAGAACCGATGCCATAGAGCAGTGCCGCAGTTGCTCCACAAAACACGGCATCCGGTTCAACGACCGCAATAGCGGATGCCAATTGAAAGATGCGATCTTCGACGTCGAGGTCATTCCAATACGCGGGATCGGCGTAGACATGGTTGTAGAGTCGAATAATCATCTCTTTTTGCATGAGCGCGTAGGCACAGCGTTCATCCCATTTTTTGGTAGCTACAAACAGATGCCCGCCATGATGGGCCTCGAATAACCGGAAGAACAGCTCTACTTGCGGTTTGGAACAGCGTTTATCATGACTCATTTTCGACCCCATGGTCTCGAGGGGGAGTGAATGACACTACGCTATCCCATATTTGGTCCGCCAGACCTTGCCATGAACTGACCAAAAGCTTGACGGGGCAGGTCAGAGTCATGAGTCAGAGCCAAACATATCGGCAAACGGTTGATTAGTGCCCCTCGGCGGCACTAAAAATCACCCTTATAGAAAGTTGCGGTGAAATAGTTCCTGAAAAGCTCGAATAAGCCTAAATCCAGGAACTATTTCACCGCAACTTAGGAGGGGATGGGGCTGAGGGGCGGGCGATGCCGTTGCCTGTCGGTTAGTGGCGACCGTAGTTGCGGAGTTTGTCGATGGTGGCGTCGGTGCTCTGGCTGCGGGCTTCGACGGCGCGGTCGCGGGCGTCGGCTGCGGTTTGGCGCTTGCGGCGGTAATCGATCATGCCTTGGATGATGGGCTTGCCAAAGCTCACGACATCATCGTTGTAGATGGCGGTTCGGGCTGCGAGGAGGCAGTCGGAAAAGTCCATATGGGTCTTGCCAAAGAGTTTGACGGCAAGGGCGACAACGGTGGGCTCGTCGACCATGACGTCATCGAGCAACCTTTTCATGGCCGCAGCAATCTCAACGCGGGGAACCTTATAGACGTCGCGCAGCGTGACCACGACGCGCGTGATGATTTCGGGGTAGACACGAGCGGTGCGCGTGGCGATGACCTTGGCGGCGCGCGGTGACAGGACCTCGTCGTCGTCGAGCAGATAGCGAAGGATGACGGTCTCGTCGATGATGGTGCTACTCATGGATATCTACTTCCTCGGGGCCCAAAATCGAATCGTCACTTTCTGTGGCAAGGTATTCAATCCAGGCATTGCGCTCCTCGGCGCGGCGATTGGGGTCACCATATGCTTTGAGCGATCCATAGGCGGCGGTGCCGTCCTTTGAGCGCACGGCGACCGGCTGAAAGGGGAGCTTGCGCATCAAAATGCTTTGCGCGACAAATAGACGAACGGCCTCGGCGAGCGATGTGCCCATGGCGTCGTAGAGACGCTCGGTATGCTGCTTGTCTTCCTCGCGAATGCGCACCTGCAGGATGGCTCTTTTTTGAGTCGATGACATCACTGGCCCCCTTAATGAGCGTGCAATATGAATGGTCAAATACAGCATTAGCTAATAATAGCCAATGCTATAACCACTGCTTTATTGCACTCAAGTTAATGAGCGCGAAATATATATATCAAACGTACTACATCCTTTATAAACGAGCGTGAAATCTCCCCTGGTTGTACGCATGTAATACACTCACCTTTATAGCTTCTAGAGAATAATTCCAACCTGCCAAAACCCCTGCAATACACCCGTATTGCAGGGCGCATGCTCAAGTTTGCCACCTGCAACTGCGTATATTTAACCTGTATATCGTTGGAGGAATTCTATCGAAGTGCCTGTTTCGCCGCATGCACTCGATACGTTGCCCCGGACCACGGGCGGTCCGGGGCAACGTCGACAGGGTCTCTCCGGCATGGGATTCAGGAGGGAGTGAACAACATGGGCAATAAACGAGTCGTAGCCGATTCCTCACGTTGCATTGGGTGCCAAACCTGTATGGCGGCGTGCATCGAGGCGCACGATATTCCCGGCAACATCGCCGCGCCGCGCCTGCGCGTGACGCGTACGTACGAGATTTCCGCACCGGTGGCTTGCCATCACTGCGAGGATGCACCGTGTGCCAAGGCTTGTCCCACGGGCGCCTTGTTCTTTGATCCAAAGAACCATCGCATCGGCGTCAACGAGGACAACTGCATCGGCTGCAAGAGCTGCGTCATGGCCTGCCCCTTTGGCGCCGTGAGCGTTGCGACCACGCAGGTCCCCGTCTTGATGGGTGATGTGCGCGTGGGTTCGCAGACCAAGAGCTTCGTGCTCAAGTGCGACCTGTGCGTGGACCGTCCCGGCGGTCCGGCGTGTGCCGAGGCGTGTCCGACCAAGGGCCTAACCCTGGTAGACGAGGAGCGTTTGGCAGAACTGACTGCCGAGCGTGCCCGCGCCACCATTGAAAACGAGGCGTAAGCGTCGGGCGACAGGCCCAATGATTGTCAAATAAGTACCGAGTATTCGGTAGCAGAGAAAGGAAGGAGGGTGTCATGGAGAAGCATAAAGTGATTTGCCCGTACTGCGGCGCCGGTTGCCAGTTTAACCTCTTGGTCCAAAACGGCCAGGTCGTGGGTACCGAACCGCTCAACGGCATCACCAATCAGAGCGAGCTGTGCCTTAAGGGCATGAGCGGCTACGACTTCATCAACGACACCAAGATCTTGACTCCTCGCGTACTGCACCCGATGATCCGCCGCACCAAGGGCGCGGATCTTGAGCGCGTAAGCTGGGACGAGGCACTGGATTTCACCGCATCTAAGATGCAGGCCATAATTGACGAATATGGTCCTAACGCTGTCATGACCACCGGCTCTTCGCGAGGCGGCGGCAATGAGGCGAACTACGTCATGCAGAAGTTTACGCGTGCGTGCATCGGCACCCACAGCGTAGACAACTGCGCCCGTACTTGACACGGCCCTACTGTCCTCGGTCTGATGGACACGGTTGGTTCAGGTTGCATGTCATGCTCCATCCCCGGTATGGAGGATGCGGGCTGCATTTTCCTCTTCGGCTATAACCCTGCCGATTCGCACCCCATCGTCGCAAGGCGTATCGTGCGAGCCAAAGAAAAGGGTTGCAAGATCATCGTCGCCGACCCGCGCCATATCGAAACCGCGCGTATCGCCGATATCTACCTTCCGATCAAGAACGGTTGCAACGTTGCGTTCCTCAACGCCTTTGCCAACTGTCTGGTCAACGATGGCCTCTACGACAAGGAATTCGTCGCCGAGCACACGAACGGCTTTGACGAATGGTGGGAGACCATCAAGAACTACACTCCCGAATCCGTACAGGACATCACGGGTGTCGAGCCCGCGTTGATCCACCAAGCTGCCGAGATGTACGCCACGGCGAAGCCCTCTGCCATCATTGGCTGGGGTATGGGCGTATGCCAGCAGAAGCAGAACCTGAAGACGGTGCACACCATCGCCTCCATCGCCTGCGTTGCCGGCCAGATCGGCAAACCCAATTCCGGCCTCGCGCCCGTGCGTGGTCAGAACAACGTCCAGGGCTCCTGCGATATGGGCATGCTGCCTAACCTGTACCCTGGCTACCAGAAGGTCACCGACCCGGCAGTGCGTGCCAAGTTTGCCAAGGCTTGGGGCGTGCCCGAGGAAAAGCTCCCGCTCGAGGAGGGCTACAAGCTCACCGACCTGGGTCACCTGGTCGACGAGGGCAAGGTGCACTGCTTCTACAACTACGGCGAGGACCCGGTGCAGACCGAGCCCGATTCGGCCGGTATGCGCAAGACGCTCTCCGAGCTGGATCTGTTCATTTGCCAGGACATCTTTATGACGCAGACGACCATGCTCGCCGACGTCATCCTGCCTGCTACCTCTTGGGGCGAGCACGAGGGTGTCTTTACCGCATCCGACCGTAGCTTCCAGCACTTTGACGCGGCCGTTCCGCCCAAGGGCGAGTGCCGTCACGACTGGGAGATCTTCGCGGACCTGTCTACGCGTATGGGTTATCCCATGCACTACGACAACACCGAGCAGATCTGGAACGAGTGCATTAGCCTGTGCCCCAACTTTGTGGGCGCAACCTACGAGAAGATGGCTCCCGAGGGCGGCTACGCCCAGTGGCCCGTCAAGAGCACCGATGTGAACGACCACGGTACGCCCGACATGTTCGCTGGTGGCAAGTTCACCACCAAGGACGGCCGCGCCAACCTGATGGCGCACGACTGGGAGGCGCCCTCCGAGCTTCCCGACGATGAGTACCCGCTCATCCTGTGCACCGTCCGCGAGGTCGGCCACTACAGCTGCCGTTCGATGACCGGCAACTGCAAGACGCTGGCGCTGCTTGCCGACGAGCCCGGCTTTGTCCGCATGAATCCCGCGGACGCCGAGGCACGCGGCATCAAGAATGGCGACATCGTCTCGATTCACAGCCGCCGCGGCCAGGTATACAGCCGTGCCGACGTGAGCGATCGCATCAACAAGGGCACGGTCTACATGACCTACCAGTGGTGGATCGGCAAGTGCAACGAGCTGACCATCCATAAGGTCGACCCGGTCTCGCATACGCCCGAGGACAAGTTCTCCGCCTGCCAGGTCGACGCTATCGCCGACCAGGTCTGGGCAGAGGGCGAGGTGGAGCGTCAGTACACCGAGCTCAAGCAGGCTCTGGTGGACGCCGCCGCTCCCCAGGACGTTGAGCCCGGCGCCGCCAAGTTCGATGACGAGACGCACGTGAACCAAATCGTGTAGTCCCGTTCTCGTTGGCTTTTTGGGCCGGGCGTCCCGTACGTTCGGGAGCCCGGCCCGTTATTTTGAAAGGAAGTGGGGATGAACCGCTTCATCGACATCAACCCGGAGAGGTGCATCGGCTGCGGAACATGCCAGTCCGCCTGTGCCGACGCCCACCGGATGCAGGGTCTTCAGGATACGCCGCGCCTGGCGCTCGTGAAGACCGGCGGTATTTCGGCCGCCCTTGCCTGCCACCATTGCGAGGGTGCCCCCTGCGCCGAGGTCTGCCCGGTGAATGCCATCGAGCACGATGGCGACCGCATCCACGTCAAGGAGCAGGAGTGCATCGGGTGCAGGCTGTGCGCCATCGCGTGCCCCTTCGGAGCCATCCATCCCGATGGCACGTCTATCGCCGGTGTCGCAGGCATGTGCGACCCGACGCCTTCGTATCCTAAGTCCCTGAGCAGCCTGCTTACGTGGGCTCCCGGCCAGTACACCTGCGCCGTCAAGTGCGACCTGTGCGCCTTCGATCCGGACGGCCCTCATTGTGTGGCGGCGTGCCCCACCAAGGCGCTGACCGTCATGGGCGGCGCGGCCGATCGCGAGCTCGACGAGGCCAAGCGCCTGCGCTCGATCGAAAACGGTCCGGCCGTCGACGTTACCGCTGTGGCCCAGGGCCTGTCCGAGAAAGCAGAAGGGAGCGTAAACAATGGATAGCATGACGCTGTTTATCGCATCGCTTGCCGTCTCGTGCATCGGTGCGCTCGCCTCGGTTCTGCTGATCAAGGCCGATAACGCCGCCAAGACCGCCGGCTGCCTTATCGGCGCCGTCGCCGCGGTGCTTTCGTTTGTGGCCGGTATCCAGGCCGTGCTGGGCGACGTCACGTCGGTCGACACCATCGTGTTCTTCCCGTTTGCCCATTTCCAGCTGCTGCTCAATCAGCTGTCCGGCCTGTTCGTGGCGCTCATCTCGATGCTCGCGTTTGCCGGTTCGATCTACGGTCTCAACTACTTTGATGAGTACCCGGGCAAAAAGGGCCGCGCCGGCTTCTTCTTTAACACCTTCGTGGCGTCCATGATGCTCGTCATCACCGCCGACAACGTGTTTTGGTTCCTGGTCGCCTTTGAGCTTATGTCGCTGACCTCGTATTTCCTGGTCGTGATCGAGGAGAACGAGAACTCCATCCATGGCGGTTGGCTCTACTTTGTGATTGCGCACGTGGGCTTTGTGCTCATCATGGCGAGCTTCCTCACCATGACCAACTTCGCCGGTGGCTCGTTTGCCTTTGCGGATTTCCGCGCCACGCAGTTTAGCCCCGCGGTCGCATCCGTGTGCTTCGTGCTCGCCTTCTTTGGCTTTGGCGCCAAGGCCGGTATCATCCCGCTGCACGGCTGGCTGCCCAAGGCACATCCCGAGGCACCGTCCAACGTGTCGGCCCTCATGTCCGGCGGCATGATCAAGATCGGTATCTTCGGCATTCTCAAGGTTGGTCTCGACCTGCTCTCCGCCTCGGGCGTTCAGGTCTGGTGGGGCCTTATGGTCATGGTCTTCGGTGCGATCTCGTCGGTCCTCGGCGTGGCCTTCGCCCTGCAGGAGCATGACATCAAGCGCCTGCTGGCCTATCACTCCGTTGAGAACATCGGCATCATTCTGCTCGGCGTCGGCGCCTCCATGGCCGCCATGGCGCTCAACTCTGTCGGCATCGCCGTCCTGGCTCTGATGGCCGCCCTCTACCACACGTTTAACCACGCGATGTTTAAGGGCGAGCTGTTCTTGGGCGCCGGTGCACTGCTGTACTCCACGGGTACGCGCAATATGGAGAAGATGGGCGGCCTGTTCCGTCGTATGCCGGCAACGGCCATCTGCTTCCTTATTGGCGCGCTTGCTATCTCGGCCATCCCGCCCTTCAACGGCTTTGTGTCCGAGTGGTTTACCTACCAGTCGCTGTTTAACGCCGCCATGCAGGGTGACAAGGCCGTCATGATCGTGGCCGTGTTCGCTGCCGTCGCGCTTGCCATTACCGGCGCGCTGGCCGTCACGTGCTTCGTCAAGGCCTATGGTGTCTCCTTCGCCTCCGCGCCCCGCTCCGAGGCCGCGGCCAATGCCAAGGAGGTTCCCGCCCCCATGGTGTTTGCGCAGGGCCTGCTCGCGGCCATCTGCGTCGTGCTGGGCATTGGCGCTCCCGTGATCGCGCCCGTGCTGGTCGATGTCGCCGCGTCCGTGCTGCATCCGTACGGTGGCGTGTTTGCCGCCGAGGGCATGGAGCTCATGAACCAGTACTCCGGCGCTGCCACCTCCACGCCCGCGATCGCCATTGCGCTTGTGGTCCTTGTCGGCCTTGCCTGCGGTTATCGCAAGCTCAAGACCGTCGGTAAGGTGCAGAAGTCCCAGCCGTGGGCATGCGGCTATGCTCCCAACGAGCATATGCCCGTCGTGGCCACGACCTTTGCCTCCGAGGTGTCCTGGTTTATGCAGCCGCTCTACACGCTGCGCGACCGCTGCACGGCCGTCTGCTGGTCCATCGCACACTTCTTCCAGAAGCTCACCGGTGTGGCCGAGGCTGTGGAGCCCGTACCCGACAAGGTTCTCGTCGATGCCCCGCATAAGGGTGTCGAGAAGCTCGCCGACCTCGCGACTAAGCTCGAGGGCGGCAACTACAGCATCTATATCTGCTATATCGTCGCGGCACTCGTGGTGTTCCTCGTGCTCGCCGTGCAAATGGGTTAAGGAGGGGAGAGCATGAACAACATCGTACTTGCCGTTCTGCAGGGCGTGGTCGTTATGGCCGTCGCGCCGTTCTTCTCCGGTCTCGGTCGCGTGATCCGAGCCAAGATGCACAACCGTCGCGGCCCCAGCATCATGCAGGACTACCGAGACCTGGCCAAGCTCTTTGCGCGCCCCGAGTCCCAGAGCGAGGACGCGAGCTTTGCGCTGCGCATTATGCCGCCGCTGTTCTTCGCCGTCGCCTTTATGCTTGCGATGGGTCTGCCGCTCTTTACGGCACAAAGCCCCATCCCGGTCTTTGGTGACGCCATCACCATCATGTACAGCCTGGCGCTCGCCCGCTTCTTCTTCGCCCTTTGCGGTGTGGATTCGTCCAACGCCTACGCCGGTATCGGCGGCGTCCGCGAGCTGCTCATGAGCGTGCTCATCGAGCCGTCCATGCTGTTGGCGCTGTTTGCCGCCGCCCTGGTGTGCGGTTCCACCGACATCGCCACCATGGGTCAGCACATCATGACAGGCGCCATCGACGCGCCGGTCGCCGTGATCCTTGCCGGCATCGCCTTTGCGATTGCCTGCTACATGGAACTCGGCAAGCTGCCGTTTGATCAGGCCGAGGCCGAGCAGGAGCTTCAGGAAGGTCCGCTTGCCGAGCTTTCCGGCCCGTCGCTCGCCATGGCCAAGCTTGCCATGTCCATGAAACAGGTTCTGGTCGTCGCTTGGTTCTGCGCGATCTTCGTCCCCTGGGGCGAGCCCGCGACCGTGGGCGCCGCCGCTGCTCTGGGTGCCGTCATCTTCCTGGTGAAGTGCCTAATCGACTTTGTCGTATGCGGCGTGATCGAGAACTCCTGCTCGCGCTCGCGTTTTAAGGTGCTCGGTAATCAGACCTGGGCCGTCGTTGGCATCGCCGTTCTGGCGTTTGTCTTCGTGGTCGTCGGCGTGTAGGAGAAGGGAGAAACAATGTCATTTGCAGTCAGTCTGTCCCTTCTCGGCTTGGTCGCTATCGCGGCCCCGATGGTGGCCTCGGTGCTCGTCGCCCTGTTCCCCCGTCCGTACGCCAAGTGGTTCAGCGTTTTGGGTGCCGCCGTTTCGACGGTCTGCACCATTGCCCTCGCCGCGAATTTCGCTGGCGCCGGCATGCCCGACACGCAGGTCCCCCTGATCTCGTTTGGGCAGACCCTCGTCATGGGATTCACCTTCGATCGCATGAGCACGCTGCTCGCGCCCGCCTTTGTGGGTATCGGCCTGCTTGTCGTGATCTATTCGATTCCCTATATGAGCGAGAATAACCGTGAGCATCCCGATGCGCCGCGTCGTCGCTTCTACGCGTACCTCGCGACCTTCATCGGCGCCATGGCCGGCCTCGTGTACAGCTCGACCCTTTTGGGCCAGCTCGTGTTCTTTGAGATCACGGGTGCGTGCTCTTGGGGCCTCATTAGCTACTACATGACACCTACGGCCAAGAAGGCCGGCATGAAGGCCCTGATCATTACGCATATCGGTGCGCTCGGCCTGTATCTGGGTGCCGCCATCGTGTTTGCCCACACCGGTACCTTCGCCATCACCGCGATTGCCGGCCTCGACGCCAAGCTCAAGGCTATCGTCCTTTTGCTCGTACTGTTTGCGGCCTGGGCCAAGTCCGCACAGGTCCCCATGTACATGTGGCTGCCTTCGGCCATGGAGGCGCCGACGCCTGTTTCGGCCTACCTGCATGGCGCCTCGATGGTTAAGGTCGGCGTGTGCGTGTTCGCGCGTGCACTCGTCTCTGCCGGCGAGATCCCCGAGATCGTGGGCTGGGTCGCCATTATCGACGCCATGGTCACCATGCTCTTCGGTTTCCTTATGTACCTGCCGCAAAAGGACATGAAGCGCCTGCTGGCCTTCTCCACGATTGCCCAGCTCTCCTATGTGTTCTTTGGTCTGGGCCTTTCGGTCTTTGGCAGCCAGCTGGCCTTTGACGGCGCCGTGTGCCACATCTTTAACCACGCCTTCGCTAAGACGCTGTTCTTCCTGATCGCCGGTTCGTTCTCCTTTACGCTCGGCACGCGTATGCTGCCCAAGCTTCGCGGCATCGTAAAGAAGTACCCGATCTCGGGCGTGGGCTTTGGTGTCGCGGCACTCGCCATTGCCGGCGTGCCGCCCATGAACACGTTCTTCTCGAAGTTCCAGATCATCGCCGGCGGCTTTTCTGTAGGTGCCGGCAACGTCGCGATCCTGGTGCTCGTGTGCATCATGGTTGCCGAGACCGTCGCCACCTTTGCCTGGTTCCTTAAGTGGATGGGCTATTGCCTGCCCGGCGAGCCGAGCGAAGAGGTCGCTGCGGGAGCCCCGCTTCCCCGCGCGATGGCGTTCGTGTTCATCGTGCTCATCATCATGGTTATCGTCAGCGGCCCGCTTTCGGCCAGCTGGATCGGTTAGGAGGTAGAACGACATGGGTTATTCGATCGTCAACATCCTTGGCGGCCTTCTGATCGTCACGTCCACCATGGTGGTCGTCTCCAAGAACATCAAGCACGCCATCAGCTGGTATGCGGTGCAGTCGCTGGTGCTCGTGGGTCTGCTCGCCACGCTCGGTGTCACCACCGGTGCGCAGGAGCTGCTTATGTGGGCTGGATCTGCCTTTATCACCAAGGTCGTCCTGGTCCCTTATATCCTCAACCGCGCATACAAGAAGATGGGCAAGCCGAGCGACGCATCGCTCAAGGCCGGCCTTAAGCCCGCGTGGGCCATCTGCATCATCGCCGTCGAGGTCGCGATCTGCTTTGCCGTCGTGACGCAGATCAGCCCGCCCACGGCCGAGGTCGCAACGCCTGCGCTCGCTATTAGCTTTGCTCACTTCTTTGTGGGCCTCACCTGCATCATCTCGCAGCGCAACATCATGAAGCAGATCTTTGGATACTGCCTCATGGAAAACGGCAGCCACGTGACGCTCGCGCTTTTGGCCCCCACCGCTCCCGAGATCATCGAGATCGGTATCGCCACCGACGCCATCTTTGCCGTCATCATCATGTCCATCGTCGTGCGTCGCATTTGGGACGACTCCCACTCGCTCGATGCGCGCGACCTGTCCGAGCTGAGGGGGTAGTCCATGGAAACGTTGATTCTCGCCCTGCTCGCGACTCCTTTGGTGTTCTCGCTGGTCATGGCGTTTTTGCCCAAGAACACGTCCTATAACGTGTTTGCCGGTCTCAACCTGGTCTCCGTCGCAGCCGTCCTGGTGCTGTCGATTATGACGGCCGGTGACGTCCTTATGAGCGGCGACACCGCGAGCGCTCTTGGCCTGTGGTTTCACCTCGATTCGCTGGGCGCCATCTTTGTGCTGCTCATCGGCTTTATCGGTTTTCTTACGGGGCTGTTCTCGCTGCCCTATGTAAAGGCCGATATCGAGGAGGGCTCCATGCCCGCCGAGCGCGCCAAGCAGTATTTTGCGCTGTTTAGCCTGTTTGTGTTCACCATGCTGCTCGCGTGCCTGTCCAACAACATGATCCTCACGTGGGCCGCCGTGGAGGCAACCACGCTTTCCACCGTGTTCCTCGTGGGTATCTACAAGAACAAGACGGCCCTCGAGGCTTCTTGGAAGTATGCGATGGTCTGCACCGCCGGCGTGGCCTTTGGCCTGTTCGGTACGCTGCTGATCTACGCCAACGCCGCCGACGTGATTCCCAACGCCCACGAGGCCGCGTTCCTGTCGTGCGTGCTGCCGTATGCCGACCAGTTCGACCCGACGCTCATGCGCCTCGCCTTTGCGTTTATCGTGATCGGCTTTGGCACCAAGGCCGGCCTGTTCCCCATGCACACTTGGCTGCCCGATGCCCACTCCCAGGCTCCGAGCCCCGTCTCGGCCCTGCTCTCGGGCGTGCTGCTTAAGTGCGCCATGCTCGTGATCATGCGCTTCTATGGCTTTACCATTCAGGCCGTGGGCGCCGAGTATCCGCAACTTTTGCTGCTGATCGTCGGCACGCTGTCCATTTTGGTGGCGGCGCTCTCGATGTTCCGTCAGGACGACCTCAAGCGCCGCTTTGCGTACTCGTCTGTGGAGAACGTGGGCGTTATCGCCCTGTGCCTGGGTATCGGCGGCCCGCTGGGTATCGCCGCGGCCCTGCTGCACTGCGTGTTCCACGGCTTTACCAAGACGCTTGCCTTCTGCGTGTCCGGCAACATCCAGCACGCCTTTGGCACGCGTAGCCTGGCCAAGATCCAGGGCGTCGTCGAGGTTGCCCCCGCAACCGCCGCGCTCGCCGTCCTGGCGCTGCTCGGTCTTGGCGCCTTCCCGCCCTTTGGCATGTTTATCTCCGAGTTCCTGACTTTTGTCGCCGGTGTTACCGCCGGTCCCATGTGGCTGGTCGTCGTGGTCGCCCTCGGTCTTACCGTGGCCATCTCCGCGCTCACCCGCATCGCACTCAAGTCGGTATTCGGCCATGCGCCCCAGGGCATGGGCAAGCATGAGGCCCCGGCGCTCATGCTTATCCCCGAAATCATCCTGGCTGTCATGATCTTGTGGTTTGGCATCGCCACCCCGCTGCCCCTCGTGCACGGTGTGGAGACCGCGACCGGCATCGTACTCGAGCAGAGCACCGAGGAGCTTCACGCGACGCCGATGTACCGCGCTGTGTTCGGTACCGAGACCGCTCAGAGCGAGGTGGAGTAACGAATGATTGAAACTGAGAACAAGGTGTATGCCCGTCGCTGCGAGAGCCATGTCGAGGCCCTGCGCCGCGCCGTTCCGGGCTGCATCGAGAAGGTCGAGTGGCAGTGCGAGGACCAGCTGACGATTACCGTCAAGCAGGACAAGCTGCCCGAGGCCGTCCACTACCTGTACTACGAGCGCTACGGCTGGATTCCCGTGATCATCGGCAACGATGAGCGCAGCCTGTGCGGCCGTTACGCCGTGTACTACGTCATCTCCATGGAGGGAGAGGACCCCGGCTGGGTGACCGTGCGCACCGAGGTCGATCCCGCCAAGATGACGTTCCCGTCCGTGACGCCGTTCGTCCCCGCCTGCGTGTGGGGCGAGCGCGAGCTGCGCGACATGTTCGGCCTGATTCCCGAGGGTCTGCCCGATCGTCGTCGCCTGGTACTGCCCGACGATTGGCCCAGCGGCCTGTATCCGCTGCGCAAGGACTCCATGGACTACCGTTTCCGTCCCGCTCCCGCGAGTGACATGGAAAACTACGAGTTCTTGGCCGACACCAAGGGCAAGGAGACGACGCTCGTCCCCATGGGCCCGTTGCACATTACCTCCGACGAGCCCGGCCACTTCCGCCTGTTCGTCGAGGGCGAGACGATCGTCGATGCCGACTACCGTCTGTTCTACGTGCACCGCGGCATGGAGAAGGTCGCCGAGACGCGTCTGAACTACGACGCCGTGACGTTCCTCGCCGACCGCATCTGCGGTATCTGCGGCTGCGCCCACTCGGTGGCCTATGCCGAGGCCGTTGAGCGCGCCCAGGGCATTCATGTCCCGCCGCGCGCCCAGTACATCCGCGCTATCATGCTCGAGGTCGAGCGTCTGCATTCGCATCTGCTCAACATTGGCCTGGCGTCGCACTACACGGGCTTCGACTCCGGCTTCCAGCAGTTCTTCCGCGTCCGCGAGAAGTCCATGGACCTGGCCGAGAAGCTCTCCGGTCACCGCAAGACCTACGGCCTCAACGTGATCGGCGGCGTGCGTCGCGACATTTTGGCCGAGCAGAAGCTCTCCACGCTCACGACCATCCACCAGCTGCGATCCGAGGTTCAGGAGCTCGTCGACGTCTTGCTCTCCACGCCCAACTTTATTGAGCGTACGAGCGGTATCGGCATTCTGGATCGCAAGATCGCTCGCGACTTCTCGCCGGTCGGCCCGCTCATGCGTGGCTCGGGCTATGCTCGCGACGTGCGCTTTGACCATCCCTTCGACGGCTACGCCGATCCGGATGTCCAAAAGATGCACGCCGCTACGGCCGACACCTGCGATGCCTTCGGCCGTACCGCCGTTCGCATCCAGGAGGTCTACGATTCGATCGACATGATCGAGACCATGCTCGAGAACTGCCCGTCGGGCCCCATCCTCACCACGGATTGGGAGTACACCCCGCACAAGTACGCCATCGGCGCCACCGAGGCGCCGCGCGGCGAGGACGTGCACTGGGCGATGCTCGGCAATAACCAGAAGTGCTACCGCTGGCGCGCCAAGGCCGCCACGTACAGCAACTGGCCGGTCCTGCGCTACATGTTCCGCGGCAACACCGTGGGCGACGCGGCGCTGATCGTCGGCTCGCTCGACCCTTGCTACTCCTGCACCGACCGCGTGACGGTGACCGATGTCGCCGCCAAGCGCGACCACGTGCTTGACAAGGAGCAGTTCGAGAACGTCTGGCGCGACAAGTCGCCGCTTGCGGGCGAGGGCACTATGGCCGCCCCGCTCGATGAGGAGGCGCTCTAATATGCTGAAGCTTTGGAAGGTTAACGCCAAGGCCGGCGACGCGACGGTCAAGTACCCGTTTGCGCCGTTTCCCACCAACAAGGACATGCGCGGCAAGCCCGAGCACAACGCCGAGCTCTGCATCGCCTGCGGTGCCTGCGGCGTGGCATGCCCGGCCGATGCCATTCGCATGGACACCGACCTTGCGGCCGATACCATCACCTGGTCGATCGACTACGGTCGCTGCATCTTCTGCGGCCGCTGCGAGGAGGCCTGCCCCATGGAGGCCATCAAGCTCACCGAGGAGTTTGAGCTGGCCGTCATGAGCAAGGACGACCTCACCAGCAAGAGCGTCTACACGCTCGAGCACTGCTCGCGCTGCGGCAAGCCGTTTGCTCCGCATAAGGAGATCGACTACGCCAAGCGCCTGCTGCAAAAGGCCGGCGGCATGGAGGCCGAGCAGGCCGCCCGTACCGTGCGCGTGTGCCAGGAGTGCAAGCGCGAGCTCGACGCCCTGCGCGCCGCCTCGGCCGTTAAGACCGGCAACGCGCACGGCATGGCTGCCAACGAGACGCTTGCGTCCGGCGAGCCCCAGGGCCCCGGCATGGAGTATCTGGGCGGCCACGGCGTGAACCCGGAGTATATCGACCGCGAGATCAACCCCGATGCGCCCGAGATTCCCGCCGGTCCGGCGCCGGTCGAGGGCATCATCATGGATTTTGATACGAAGGAGGAGTAACCATGGCCGAACCCACGCTTTTGCCCGAGCGGCTTCAGTACCGCCCGACCAAGATCGAGCTCGACGAGAGCATCGAGAAGGCCAAGGCGACCCTTCTTAAGAAGATCAAGCGCTCGGTGTACGTCTACCGTGTTGACTGCGGCGGCTGCAACGGCTGCGAGATCGAGATCTTCGGTTCCATCACGCCCGTCTTCGACGTCGAGCGCTTTGGCATCAAGGTCGTGCCCTCGCCCCGTCACGCCGACGTGCTGCTGTACACCGGTGCCGTGACGCGTGCCATGCGCATGCCGGCCCTGCGCGCCTTTGAGGCCGCACCCGATCCCAAGATCGTGGTGTCCTATGGCGCGTGCGGCTGCACCGGCGGCATCTTCTACGACAACTACTGCGTCTGGGGCGGCACGGACAAGATCTTGCCGGTCGATGTCTATATCCCCGGCTGCCCGCCCAGCCCCGCGCAGACCATCTACGGCTTTGCCATGGCGCTCGGTCTGCTGGACCAAAAGCTCCATGCCGAGACCACGGTGGAGGCCGCCGGCGAGCAGGCCGATATCCTGCACCCCGGTGTGCCGTACAAGCTGCGCGTTGCCATCGAGCGCGAAGCTCGCGCCATGAGCGGCTACCGTTACGGCCGTGACCTGGCCAATGAGTTTATGGATACGCTCGAGGGCGCGCCCAAGGGCGATATCCGCGGTGCTATGGCGCTGCTCATCGACAAGCAGGACGATCCGCGCCGCGTTGAGGTCTACTCGGCGCTGCAGGATCTGGTGCTGGCCGGAGGTCGCTAGATGGAGCTCACGGACCGCTCTGGTTACTTTGCGGGCCCCGGCATGCTCGGCGGCTCCTTTGGCGATGCCTCGCGCGCAAGCGACGAGGCCGCCGAAGGCGTCGCCGACCCCTGCCTGGGTCATGCGCCCGACCAGGTGGTCTTCTATGAGCTCACGCGTAAGTTTGTGGAGACCGAGGAAGACGTTCCCCAGGAGGCCTGCGACGTGCTGTACTACACGCTCGCCGTGGGCCACCACACCGGCGTGCTCGACTGCTTTGAGCCGCGCCTGTCGGTGCCGGTGAACGTGTTCTATTCGCTCGTCGACGTGCTACCAGAGGGGGAGGCCAAGACCAAGTTCGAGGCCATCCGCTCCTTTGGCGAGTGCCAGCTCGACAAGGCGGCGGTGCCGTCGCTGCTCGAGGCCTGCGACACGCTGCTCGACGAGCGCGGTTTTCGCGGCTCGGCCAAGGCTGGCATCTCGGTGTTCGATGACGACTTTGGCCTGCATGCCCAGCAGGTCGCGTTCTTAATGAAGTTTCGCGATCTGGTTGAGCGCGTGCGCGACGTGTCGGGCGTGTATCTGACGGGGAGGTTGCAGTAATGGGTCGCGTTGTGGATGGACGCGTGAACGGCGCCCCGTTTGCGGGTATCGTGCTCACGGCGGGAAGCGTGCTGCGTGCCGACGATGCCACCGGCCCCGTGCTCTCCAAAAAGATGGAAGACGCACCCATCGCCGGTTGGTACACCATCGACGGAGGCCAAACGCCCGAGGACGACATCATCGAGGTCAAGCGCGAGCGTCCGCCGCGTCTGGTCTTGGTCGATGCCGCCGACATGGCGCTGCCCGTCGGCGCCATCCGCTTGCTCGACAAACGTGATGTGGCCCGCAAGTCGATGTTCACCACGCATTCGCTCCCTTTGTCGATTCTGATCGAAGAGATTGAGCAATCGTGCGAAGATATCGTCTTCATAGGAATTCAGCCGGGCGATACGGAGTTCTACAACCCCATGTCCCCGGAAGTCTTTGACGCCGTCGACGCCGTGTACGACGCCGTGGCCGCCAACGACTTTTCCCACTTTGTCCGCTTGGGGCAAGAGCAATAGGAGCGCTTGTCCCTGCTGATTAGGAAAGAAGTGATTGACATGGCAGATTCCAAGGTGGAGTACCCCGCTCCCGATTGCCTGGCGCCCGCTGCGATCGAGGCCAAGACCGAGGCCGCCGGCGTGACCAAGGCCAACCTGCCGGTCGCAAAGGCCTTTCTGTTGGCAATGTTCGCCGGTGCGTTTATTGCCTTCGGCGGCCTGTTCTTTACGGTGTTTTTGAGCGACAGCACGCTGGGCTGGGGTGCCCAGCGTGTCGTGGGCGGTCTGTGCTTTTGCCTGGGCCTGGTGCTCGTGCTGGTGTGCGGCGCCGAGCTGTTTACCGGCAATTCGCTTATGGTCTGCGCGCTCAAGAGCAAAAAGATCACCCTGGTCCAGATGCTCAAGGCCTGGGTTGTCGTATGGGTCGGCAATTTTGTCGGTGCCCTGTTCATCGTCTTTTTGGTGTACATGGCCGGCATCTATAAGCTCAACGGCGAGGCGGTCGCCAACTCCATGGTGAGCGTCGCCGCCGGCAAGGTGACGATCGACTGGGTGACGATCTTCTTCCGCGGCATCCTGTGCAACATCTTTGTGTGCCTTGCCGTGTGGATCGGTACCGCCGGCAAGACCGTGGTCGATAAGGTCGTGGGCATTCTGCTGCCCATCGCCGCCTTTGTGGCCTGCGGTTTTGAGCACTGCGTCGCCAACATGTACTTTTTGCCCATGGGCGCCGTGATGCATGCATGCGGTTACGGTGCCGACGTCGCCGGCGCTGATGCGCTCAACGCTGCGGGCATTGCGTTTAACCTGTCCGCCGCCACGCTGGGCAACATCGTGGGCGGCGCGGTTCTGGTCGCGCTCGGCTACTGGTTTATCTACGCCAAGAAGTCCGAGGCGTAAGGTATCGTCTGTTTGACGTTGGGCCTCCCGCGGGGCATTGCCGTGCGGGAGGCTTTTTGGGTCTGGGGTTCGTTGCCGGGCTTTTGGCCTGTTGTGTTTGGCTGATGAAAGGGGTAATCGAGATGGCATCTGCTGTGAAGCGTGACGGTCGCTCCGTGGTGACCACATGCGGGGGATGCTATGCCGATTGCGCCTTTGCGGCCCATGTTGAGGATGGGCGTGTGGTGGCCGAGCTGCCGGTGCCGGGTCATCCGTGCGCGGCGCGTGCCCTGTGCGCCCGCGGACGGCATCGCCTGGACATGCCGTTTGACGAGCGCGATCGCATTGTGCACCCCATGCGCCGACGAGCTGATGGCTCGGGGTTCGATGTGATTTCGTGGGACGAGGCGTTCGCGCAGATTGCAGCGCGCCTTTGGGGGATTGTTGACGGACATGGTCCGCGCGCGCTGGGCATGACGCTCGGCGTGCCCTCGTTCGACCGTTACTGGGCGTATCGCTTTATGCATGCGCTGGGCTCACCCAACGTGTACGGTGCCGACGGCGCCTGCGAGGTGAGCCGTCTCACCGGTTGGGAGCACAGCCTGGGCTACAGCCCCGCCTCCGACCTGGCGCATACCGATTGCATCATGTACCTGGGGCGTTCCATCGTCGATTCGTCGACGATGGGGGCCGTTGATGCACTCAACGATGCCCGTCGCCGTGGGGCGAAGATTATCGTGGTCGACCCCCGGCGCAGTGGCTCGGCTGCGCTTGCCGACCGCTGGCTGCGCGTGCGCCCGGGCTGCGACCTGGCCTTGCTGCTGGGCATTGCACATGTGCTCATTGCCGAGGGCCTGTATGACCACGAGTTCGTGGACCGCTACACCACGGGTTTTGACGAGCTGGCGCAGGCGGCCCGTGCTTGGACGCCCGAGTGGGCCGAGTCGATGTGCGACGTGCCGGCCGCAGAGATCGCCGCCACGGCGCGCGATCTAGCTGCCGCGGCGCCTGCTGCCGTGGTGGACGCCGGCTTTCATGGCGGTATCGGCATCGCGTATGCTAACAGTACGCAGACCGCGCGAGCTATCTGCATGGTTGATGTGCTGCTGGGCTGCATCGGACACGCAGGCGGCGCGCTCAATCCGCCCACGCCGCTTGTACTGGGCGACTTGGACCCTGTGCGTTTTGCGACGCCGTCAGTGCCGCGTGAGCCTAAGTTGGGGTCCGAACGCTATCCACTGGTCGATCCGGTGCGCGGCCTGTGCACGACCATCGGTCAGTCGATTCTTGCCGGCGATTTGCGTGGGCTCATCGTCTATGCCAGTAACCCCGGTGCGGGCTATGGCAATGCGCAGGCTTGGTTGGGCATCTTGCAGCAGCTCGACTTGCTCGTGACGATTGATATTCGCTGGTCCGAGACAGCGCGCGCTTCCGACTTCGTGCTGCCCGATGTGACGTATCTGGAGGCCGACCGCGGCGTGGGCACGGTCGTGGGCCGCAACGACGCGCGCGCGTTCTACCGCAACGCCGTGCTGCCCGTGCAGCATGACGACACACGTCCCGGTCGGGAGATTTTTGCCGGTCTGGCGCAGGTGTATGGCGTGGGTGAGTACTTTCGGTTTACGTCCGACGATCTGGCGGCTGCCCAGGTGGCGCCTTTTGGGATCAATCTGGACGAGCTCAAGGAGCGCGGCTGGGCCGACACGGGTGTTGCGTTGCCGTCGCGTACGGGCGAGCCGGCGATTCCCTTGGATGGCGGCAAAATTGCGCTGGCAAGCGACGTATGGGAGCGAGCCGGTCTGGGTCGTTTACCCGACTGGATCGCTCCCATGGTGGAGCCCGGCCCGGGGATGTTTCGCCTCATTAGCGGCAACCGTCCCTTTGAGTCGCATACCTCGCGAAGGCTTGCGGCCCAAGGTGCCGCCGAGGCGGGGTCGGACTTGGATGCCGTGCAGATGAATGCCGATGCCGCCGCTCGCATGGGTATCGCCGATGGCGAGGTCGTCGAGCTTGTGAGCGACATGGGCCGCGATCGCGTGCGCGTAGAGACGACGCCCTATCTGCATCCGGCGTGCATCTTTACGTCGGCCGCCCCCGGCGGACGCGCATTGGGTGCTGAGGGTGGTGGCCGGCAGGCCCTGGGCGTCGGGCCGCTCGACCACACGCCGCTGCGTTGGGACCCGTTGACGGGCGCCGCGCTCACCCAGGAAAACGCCGTTCGCGTGGAAAAGATTGTCGCGCGCGGGGATAATGACGAGTAATTGACTCAGCTGATGTATTCGACTGATCCACGTTTCTTTTGAAAGGCTGCACATGAGCGATAGCCAGAACATGTCCGATGAGGTACGCGCCCGCCTGCGCGCCATTCCTTCCGTCAACGAGCTGCTCGCAGAGTGGCCTGTTGTGAAAGCGGCGGGGGAGACCTGCGACGCGGTGGTGCATGCCGCCGTCACGGCCGAGCTCGACGAGGAGCGCGCCGCCATTCGCGCCGGCGCCGCCCCGCGCTCTAAGCGCGACCTGGCTTCGGCCATCGAGTGGCGTGCGCACCGCTCCGCGCTGCCGAGCCTGCGCCCAGCAGTTAATGCCACGGGTGTGGTCATCCATACCAACCTGGGTCGAGCCCCGCTCGCGGAGTCGGCGGCAAAGGCCGTGGCCGAGGTCGCGCGCGGCTACAGCACGCTCGAGTACAGTGTGGACACCTGTTCGCGCGGGTCGCGCAAGGAGCACGCCGCGCAACTGATCCGCTCGCTCACCGGTGCCGAGGACGCGCTTGTGGTCAACAACAACGCCGCCGCGGTGCTGCTGGTGCTGGCGACCCATGCCGCAGGCAAAGAGGTCATCGTCAGCCGCGGCGAGCTTGTCGAGATCGGCGGCAGCTTCCGCATCCCCGATGTCATGGCGGCTTCGGGCGCCAAACTCGTCGAGGTCGGCGCCACCAACCGCACGCACCTGGGCGACTACGAGCGCGCCATCACGCCCGATACGGCCATGATCCTCAAGGTTCATCCTTCCAACTATCGCATCGAGGGCTTTCACGAGGAGGTGGGCTCTCGGGAGCTTGCCACCCTGGCCCACAAGCATGGCCTGCTGTTCTACGAGGACCAGGGCTCGGGCGCGCTGTTGCCCGACGACATCTTGGTGCGCGGCGGCGAAGAAACCACGCCGGCTTCGGTTTCGGCAGGGCTCGATCTGGTGTCGTGCTCGGGTGATAAGCTGCTGGGTGCCGCGCAGGCGGGCATTATCATGGGCCGTCGCGATCTGGTCCAGGCCTGCGGGTCACATCCGCTTATGCGTGCCCTGCGCCCGGGCAAACTGGCTCTGTCGGCGCTCGAGGCCACGCTGCGTATCTACATGGACGGCGCCGATGTTGCCCATCGTGAGGTGCCGGTGCTCAGCATGCTTACGCTTCCGCAGGCTCATCTGGAGCGTCGCGCACGCAAGCTGAGCGAGTTGATGGTGGCAGGCCTCGATAAGGCTGGCTGCCCGTGTGCCGTGCAGGTGGAAATCGTCGAGGAGTCGTCGACTCCCGGCGGCGGCTCGCTGCCTACCGTCGAGCTGCCCACCATGTGCGTTGCCGTGCGCCTCGTTGATGAGCGTCTTTCTGTCGACGCGCTCAAGCGCTCGCTCGTCCAGGATTTCGACACGCCGGTCGTCACGCGCGCCTCGCACGATCGCGTCCTGTTTGATGTGCGCACGCTCGTGGGTGACCGCGATATCGAGACGGCGGCATCGACGCTCGTCGCGTGCGTTAAGAAGGCGGTTGCACGATGAGTGAGGTTCAGGCGCTGGTGGAGTGTCCCGTTATCGTTGGCACGGCGGGCCACGTCGACCACGGTAAGTCGGCGCTGATCGAGGCGCTGACCGGCAAAAATCCCGATCGCCTGGAGGTCGAGCGTCGTCGCGGCATGACGGTGGAGCTGGGCTTTGGCGAGCTGGCACTGCCGAGCGGCAAGATCGTCGGCCTGGTCGACGTGCCGGGGCATGCCCACTACCTGCGCGCCATGGTGCAGGGTGCGACAGGCATCGACGTTGCCGTGCTGGTGGTCTCTGCCGTCGAGGGCGTAATGCCGCAGACGCGCGAGCACGTGCACGTGTTGGAGCTGCTGGGCGTCACGCATATGGTGGTGGCGCTGACGATGTGTGACCTGGCCGATGCCGAGATGACCGAGCTTGCCGAGCTCGATGTCGATGACTTTTTGTCGGGTACCGTGTTTGCGGGCGCGCCCATTGTGCCCGTCTCGTCTAAGACCGGCGCGGGGATCGACGGGCTGCTGGCTGCGCTCGACGAGCAGGTTGCCGCTTGTTGGGATGCCTGCCGCGCCCGTGCCGAGCTCACCGATGCCGCGCCTCGCCTGCCGATTGACCGCTGCTTTACGATCAAGGGCGTCGGTACCGTAGTGACGGGAACGTTGCACGATGCGCCGGTTGCGGTGGGCGACGAGCTGACGGCTTTGCCGTCGCGTACGGTCTGTCGTGTGCGCGGGATTCAGGTGCATGGCGATACGCCGCGCGCGCTGCCTGGGCAACGCGTGGCGCTCAACCTGGCTGGTGACGGTGTCACGGCGCTTGACCGTGGCGAGATGCTGGGCGTAGCGGGCCGCTTTGGCCAGACGATGCGCTTTATGATGGCGTTTACGTATTTGGGTCGCGAGGGCGCCAAGCCGCGCGTGCTTGAGTCGGGTGCGCGTGTGCACGTGATGGCGGGTACGGCCGAGGTTGTCGGCCGCATCATGTTCATGGAGGGCGAGGCCCCCATGGCGGTTGGCGAGACCCGTACCGTACAGGTGCGCTTGGAGGAGCCGCTGCCGCTGCGAGCCGGAGACCATGCCGTGGTGCTGTCGTATTCGCCCGTGATGCTTATTGGCGGTGGGCGCGTGCTGCTTTCGCGCTGCCGTCGCTCGCGCGAGCTTTCGGCGGGGGAGCGCGCGCTGCTTGCGGCACTTGAGGCCGGCGATGCCGTCGCTGGTGTTGAGGCATGGCTGGCGCTGCAGGCGCTGCCGGTCGTGGCTGCCGACGTTGCCGCAGCGCTAGATCTTGTTTCCGGTGTAGCCGATGCCGCGCTGAACGAGTTGGTGGCGCGAGGTGTTGTTTGCGAGCTTGCTGGCTCGGGCGATGCGCTGTATGTGAATGCCGCCGTGCTCGACGCCGCGATGGGTGCACTGGCGGCGACCCTGTCAGCCATGCACGCGGCGGCTCCTAAGGAGACGGGCTTTACGCCCGGCGCGGTCGCCCATGCCGCTTGGCCCGCTGCGGATGAAGCCGTTGACGCGGCTCTGATTGCCGAGGGCTGCTCGCGTGGCGTGTGCGCCACCGAGGGCGCCGAGGTATTCGATCCGCATTCGGCCGCCGCAGCGGCACGCGTGGTGCGAGAGGCTTGCGAACGGATCGTCGCGCTGCTTGACGAGGCCGGCCTGGATGCACCGGCGCTTCCCGAGGTGGGCGAACAGCTGCAGCTCGGCCGCGACACCATGACGCGTGCCCTGCGCGAGCTTTCGCTCAACCGTTCCATCGTGAAGGTCGAGCGCGACGTTGCCTTGTCCGCTGCCGCCGAGGCCCATGCGCGCGAGCTCGTCGCCGCCGCCATTGAGGTAGCCGGCGGCGCTGCCACCACGAGCGTACTGCGCGAGGCTCTGGGTGTGTCGCGCAAGCGTGCCATCAGCATCTTGGAGCATCTGGATGCCGTGCGCTTTACGGTGCTCGACAAAGACGCCGGCGGCCTGCGCTCCCTGCGCTAGGCCGGTCACCCGCCCCCGCCTCCTTAGTTGCGGTGAAATAGTTCCTATTTGGAGGCTTTGGCAGCAAATACAGGAACTATTCCACCGCAACTTCTTGTTCGTCTTTTTGGGATGGAGCCGTTTCGGTTTGGTAAAATACCGCCGCACTTGGGAACGGATGGGCTCCGGTGGGCTCCGCGGTCCTCAAAACCGTTGCGAGGCGTGCAAAACGTCTTGGATGTGTTCGATTCACATACGTTCCCGCCATACGCTACCAGCGCTTTTGTGCTCGCGGTCTTGCTGCGTGCCGCAAAGGCGCTGTTTTGTTTTTGCATGGGTTTGCCGTGTCGTCTGCCTTGTTGCCTACGGTAATTGGTCCCGTGCGTTGGGCTTTGAACGTGCCGATGGAGGTGTTTTGCCGTATGACTACCGTAAGACGGGCCGATCTTTCTTGCGTCGTCCAAGCGGGCGGGCTGTCCTCACGCATGGGCTGCGATAAGGCGCGCATGTCGTTTTGCGGCGAACCGCTTATCGAGCGCGTGCTGGGTCGGCTGGCGCCAGTTGCCGGCGAGTTGGTCGTGACGACTTCGCGTCCCAGTGAGCTTGCCTATCTTGAGGAGCGCGCGTTTGGCGGCCTGGTGCCGCGAATAGTGCCGGACCTTGAGGGGTCGGCGGGCGCCATGCGCGGCATCGCGAGCTCGCTGGCTGCGGCTCGGCTTCCTCTCGCGGCTATCGTCGCCTGTGATATGCCGTTTGTCTCGTCGGAACTCATCGGCGCGCTTGCCGATCGTGTTGAGGCCGAGGCGCTCGACGTGTGCGTGCCGCGCGAGGAGCGGGGGATTGAGCCGCTTTGTGCCGTCTGGCGCCGTGACGCGTGTGCGCCGGTTGCCCAAGAACTGCTCGCCGGTGACCGTCAGCGCATTCGCTGCCTGATCGACCGGGTGAACGCCGGGTATTTGGACGAGTCTCAGATTGTCGCGGTCGCAGGCTCGACACTCTGCTTCGAAAACGTCAATACGCCCGAGGAGTTTGCGGCAGCCGAGCTGCTCGCCTAGATCTGCACACATCAATGACGGGAGATGCCGTGTCACATGATATTTGCCCCGATACTGGGGAACCTTGCACTTGCGATGGGTCCGAGTTTTGCACCTGCGGCTGTGGCGGCTGTGGACATACGGCCGAGGAAGAGGCAGCGGCGGCTGCGTATCGCGAGTCGCACCGCGAGGCCTCGTTTGGCGATGCCCCTGATCACGAGCGCAAGATTATCGTATCGTTTGACAGCACCTTCGATGTGATGGAATGCGAACAGCTGTGTCTTGCCGCCGGTGTGCCCGGGCGCATCATGCCGCTGCCCGGCTCCATCACAGCCGGCTGCGGGCTGTGCTGGGCCATGCCGTTCTCGGGCGATGCCCTCGCCGCCTTCCGCGCCGCCACCGAGGGCCGCGTAACCCCCGCCGACTACCACCAGCTCGTCCTCTAATCACCAAAACCACCACAAAGGTGCCTGTCCCCAATGTGGTGGTTTGGAACACGTGGACGAAACAGGTTTGAAACACGGGTTTTGCGCGTCAGACACTCAAAAACGCTTCTACCTGCATCGTAATCAAAATGAAACATCTGCTCGTCGGCTTATGCGAAACTTTGCTGCAACAGTGCGATATTATCCATACTCGATAAAGTTCGCGGCGCATAGGGTGCCGCGACCGACACTTTTCGTTTCCCATCATTGGAGGAAGTATGAGCTACACGCAGAAAGTTCTCGAAGAGCTCAAGGCCCGCTATCCCGAGCAGCCTGAGTTCATCCAGGCCGCGACCGAGATCCTCGGCACCATCCAGCCGGCACTCGACGCCCACCCCGAGTACGAGGAGGCCGCCCTGCTGGAGCGCCTCGTCGAGCCCGAGCGCATCGTCATGTTCCGTGTTCCCTGGGTCGACGACCAGGGCAAGGTTCAGGTCAACCGCGGCTATCGCGTCGAGTTCAACTCTGCCATTGGACCCTACAAGGGCGGCCTGCGCTTTAACCCGACGGTCACCCTGGGTATGCTCAAGTTCCTGGGTCTGGAGCAGATCCTCAAGAACAGCTTGACCACCCTTCCCATGGGCGGCGGTAAGGGCGGCTCCGACTTTGACCCCAAGGGCAAGTCCAACAACGAGATCATGCACTTCTGCCAGTCCTTCATGACCGAGCTCTATCGCCACATCGGCCCCAACACCGACGTTCCCGCCGGCGACCTGGGCGTTGGCGGCCGCGAGGTTGCCTACCTGTTCGGTCAGTACAAGCGCCTGACCAACGAGTGGACCGGCGTCCTCACCGGCAAGGGCCTCTCCTTTGGCGGCTCGCTCGCCCGTACCGAGGCCACCGGCTACGGCCTGGCCTACTTTGTGGACGAGTACCTCAAGAGCCGCGGTGACTCCTTCGAGGGCAAGAACGTCGTCGTTCACGGCTCCGGTAACGTCGCTATCTACGCGGTCCAGAAGGTCTCCCAGCTCGGCGGCAAGGTGCTCGCCTGCTCTGATACCCACGGCTGGGTCGAGGATCCCGACGGCATCGACTACACCGTGCTCGAGCACGTCTACAACAAGAAGCGCTCCGGCCACGACAAGGGCGTTACGCTCGCTATGTACGTTGACGAGAAGCCCAACGCCGTGTGGCACGAGGGCGACGGCCGCGGCGTGTGGCAGCTGCCCTGTGACATCGCGCTGCCCTGTGCTCGCGAGAACACGCTGCTGCTCGAGGACGCCCAGGCGCTCGTCGCCAACGGCTGCAAGGTGGTCGGCGAGGGCGCGAACATGCCCACGACCATCGAGGCCACGACCTATTTCCAGGAGAACGGCGTCGCCTTTATGCCCGGTAAGGCTGCCAACGCCGGCGGCGTGCTCGTGTCCGGCCTGGAGATGAGCCAGAATGCCGAGCACCTGTCCTGGACCTTCGAGGAGGTCGACGGCAAGCTCGAGCAGCTCATGCGCGGCATGTTCCACAACGTGGACGACACCGCCAAGGAGTATGGCCAGGAGGGCAACTTCGTCATGGGCGCCAACATCGCCGGCTTCCTGAAGGTCGCCGACGCCATGCTCGCCCAGGGTGTCTGCTAAATCTTCGCTCGACATAGCATCGCAGAAGGCTCCCAGCCATCTTGGCTGGGAGCCTTTTCTATCCCGGAGGACTCCTCATAACTTGCGGTGAAATACGGACTGCTTAGCGTCCCATAACGGCTAATCAGTCCGTATATCACCGCAAGTTATGGATGGGTGGGTGGATTTTGTCCTAAAACGGTGTGCGGCCCCTCGTTTGGTACACTTAAAAGTACTGGACAAGTGGAGAGATGGGGGAGAACGTGCTCAAGTTCGGTACCTACGTCCGTGTTGGAAACGCGGCCGAAGCCTATGAGCTCTTGCAGAAGAACCGCAACAACAAGATTGTGGCCGGCGGCATCTGGATGCGTCTGGGTTCGCGTCGTGTGGCGACGGCAATTGACCTTTCGGCCTGCGGACTCGATCAGATCGAGGAGACCGAGACCGAGTTTCGCATCGGTGCCATGTGTACCCTGCGCCAGCTCGAGCGCCATGCCGAGCTCAACGCGCTTGTCAACAATGTCTTTGAGTTCGCCGTCCATGACATCGTGGGCGTGCAGCTGCGCAATACCGCCACGGTGGGCGGCAGCATCTACGGCCGCTTTGGCTTCTCGGACGTTCTCTCCGCCTTCCTCGCTCTTGATTCTTACGTTGAGCTGACGGGCGCCGGCCGCGTGCCGCTCGCGGAGTTCGTTGACATGGGCTACGTGCGCGACGTTATTGAGCATGTCGTGGTCGTCAAACACGACTACCGTGCGAGCTACGAGGCCGTGCGCAAGGCCGCGACCGACTTCCCCTCCTTAAACGTCACCGCCGCCTGGTGGGACAACAGCTGGCATGTCACCGTGGGTGCCCGCCCGCTGCGCGCGACCCTGCTGCAGGGCGAGGCATGCGGCCTTGCCGCCGAGCAGCCTTCCGAGGACGAGCTGCGTGCCCTGGCAGCGTCCGTGCGCTCGCTGAGCTATGGCACCAACCTGTGGGGCTCGGCTGACTACCGCCGCCGCATCTCGGCCCCGCTGGCGATTCAGGCCGTGCGCCGCGCCGCCGGCATCGAGCTTTCGGCCGCGCTTGCCCACGAGCTCGAGGGCGTGCAGATTCCTAAGTTTGCCACGGACGAGTATTCCTGCCGCCGCGTGCCCGGCGTCGATTCTAGCGAGGTGCGCTAATGGCTGCCAAACTCATCGATCTTTCCTTTACACTCAACGGCCGCAAGGTCAAGGTTCAGATTGCCCCCGACACCATGCTCTTTGCGCTGCTGCGCGAGCAGGGTTGCGCATCGGTGCGCTGTGCCTGCGAGACCACCAACTGCGGCCTGTGCACGGTGTGGCTCGACGGCGACCCGGTGCTGAGCTGCTCGGTTCCCGCCGCGCGCGTCGAGGGCCGCTCCATCACCACGCTCGAGGGCCTCAAAGCCGAGTCCGAGGCACTCGCCCGTGCGATGGCTGCCGAAGGTGCCGAGCAGTGCGGTTTTTGCGCCCCCGGCCTCATCATGAATGTGCTGGCGCTTGCCCGCGCCGCCAAGGAGGACCCGAGCCTCGTCGCCACGCGCGAGGAGCTCTCGCGCCAGCTCGCCGGCAACCTCTGCCGCTGCAGTGGCTACGAGAGCCAGCTGCGCGCTATCGTCCGCTTCCTTAACGAGTCCGGTGTTCAGGTGGGCTTTGAGATGCCCGAACTGCCGGTCAACGACACCAGCTGCGACGGTGTCTCCTACAAGCAGATCACCCACAAGCAGCCCAAGAAGGACTCGAAGGCCCTTCTTGAGGGGCGTCCCGTCTACACGGGCGACCTGGTGCCCGCCGGCGCCCTGATCGTCAAGCTCAAACGCAGCCCCTATGCCCGCGCCAAGATCCGTTCCATCGACACCTCGCGCGCGCTGAAGGTGCCCGGCGTGGTGGGCGTCTACACCTACGAGGACGTGCCCCAGCGCCGCTTTACCATCGCCGGCCAGAGCTATCCGCAGCCGAGTCCCTACGACCGCCTCATCCTCGAGAACCTGGTGCGCTATCAAAACGAGGAGGTGGCGATTGTCGCCGCCGAGACCGAGGAGGCCGCCGACAAGGCACTCAAGCTCATCAAGGTCGACTACGAGGTACTAGAGCCCCTGCTCGACTTTACCCAGGCGCTCGATAACGACATCGTGGTCCACCCCGAGGGCGACGTGACCTTTATGTTCCCGCAGGGCGGTGACGTTGCTCGCAACCTGGTGTGCAGCGGTACCAGCGATTTTGGCGACCTTGACGAGGCGTTCGCGCAGAGTGACATCGTCTTTGAGCGCACCTACACCAGCCAGGCCACGCAGACCGCGCCCATGGAGACCTTCCGCGCCTTCGCGACGACCGACGCATTTGGACGTATCTCGGTGACCACCTCTACGCAGGTGCCCTTCCACGTGCGCCGCATGGTCGCGCAGTCGCTCGATATTCCGCAGTCGCAGGTGCAGGTCATTAAGCCGCGCATCGGCGGCGGCTTTGGCTCCAAGCAGACGGGCTGCTGCGAGATTTTCGTTGCGTTTGTGACCCAGCAGACCGGCCGTCCGAGCTACTGCTGCTACACCCGCGAGGAGACCATCACCGCGGGCAACTCGCGCCACCAGATGCAGATGACCGTTAAGCTGGGCGCCATGAACGACGGCACCATCACGGCCATCGATCTGCACACGCTGTCCAACGCCGGCGCGTACGGCGAACACGCTACCACGACGATCGGCCTCTCGGGCCACAAGAGCCTGCCCATCTACAACCACGTGAAGGCGAGCCGCTTTAGCTGGGACGCCGTCTACACCAATACCAACCGTGGCGGCGCGTATCGCGGCTACGGTGCCACCCAGGGCCAGTTTGCCGTGGAGAGTGCCGTCAACGAGCTCGCCGACATGTTGCACATGGACCCCGCCGACCTGCGCCTTAAGAACATGGTGCACGAGGGCGAGACCATGCCGCAGTACTACAACGAGAAGCTCAACGCCTGCGCGCTCGATCGCTGCCTGCTGCGCGCGATGGACATGATCGGTTGGCGTGACAAGCCGCTGGCCGTGGACCTGGGCGACCGCGTGCGCGCCCTGGGCTGCGCACTCACCATGCAGGGCTCGGGCATCTCCAACGTGGACATCGCCGGCATCGACATGCGCCTGGAAGAGGACGGCTTCATTACCATCGGCACCGGAGCCACCGATAACGGCATGGGCGTCGACACGATCCTGGCGCAGATTGCCGCCGAGGAGCTGGGTGTGGAGAGCTCGCTCATTGTGGTGCGCGGCGTGGACACCGATGTGTCGCCGTTTGACGCCGGCTCGTACGCGAGTTCGGGCACGTACGTGACGGGCCTGGCGGCCAAGAACGCCGCGACCGAGCTGCGTGAGAAGATCTGCGCCAAGGCCGCCCAGATGTGGGATGTGGACGCCGCCGATGTGGTCTTCGATGGCCAGTACGTGCGCCTGTCCGACGAGCGCGCCGCGCGCGAGCAGAACCGCTACCTCACGCTGCGCGACTTTGCCAACCTGTGCGTCAAGAACATCGCGGGCGGCGACGCGCTGACCTCGCACGCCTCTGCCTGCCTGCCCGTTTCGCCTCCGCCGTTTATGGCCGGCATTGCCGAGGTCGAGGTCGACAAGGCCACCGGCAAGGTGACCGTGGTGGACTACGCGGCGGCTGTGGACTGCGGCACCGTTATCAACGAGGCGCTCGCGCGCGTCCAGGCCGAGGGTGGCATTGCCCAGGGCATCGGTCACGCGCTCTACGAGATCGTCGAGCACGATGACCGCGGCCGTCTGCGTACCGGCAACTTTATGAGCTACAAGCTGCCCACGCGCCTGGATATCGGCAGCATTCGTGTTGCCTTTGAGCCGAGCTACGAGCCGACGGGTCCGTTTGGCGCCAAGTCGATCGGCGAGGTCGTCATCAACACGCCGCTCGCCGCCGTTGCCTCGGCCGTGGCGCACGCCACCGGCCATCAGGTTCGCTCGCTGCCGATCACGCCCGAGAAGGCCCTGCTGGGGGAGTAGCGGGTCAGCGAACACGTCGTAATTGGCGGGGTGGGGCAACTCGCCCCGCCTTCTGCACTCGTGGTGAGGTCGTGAGCTAAAAACGTGTGCGTGCGCTTGCCGCTCGTATCTGCTATCATTCCTAGTCTGTGCGCTCATGCGGGCGTGGCGGAATTGGTAGACGCGCCAGATTTAGGTTCTGGTGGGATTCCCGTGAAGGTTCGAGTCCTTTCGCCCGCACCAACGCACCCGCGTCGGCTTATGCCCTCGCGACACTTTGTTGCATAAAGGTACCAGCACCTCAGATAAGCTGGGCAGTATGAGGAGGAACGTGTTGAACATCACCGCTTCTGACGTCAAGGACGCCAAGCTCACCGCTACGGTCACCATCCCGGCCGCCGACGTCGACGCCGCGATCAAGAAGGCCTACAAGGACACCGCGAAGAAGTACCGCTTCCCGGGCTTCCGCGCCGGTAAGGCTCCCCGTCCGGTCATCGATTCCGCTCTTGGCGCCGAGGCTACCCTCGCTCAGGCCACCAACGACCTGATCGCCGCCAACGAGCCCGCCGTCCTCAACGAGCTGGACATCGTCCCCACCAAGAACGGTGACTACAAGGAGCTCGACCTCGCCAAGGATCACGAGGACTACACCTACACCGTCGAGTTCTCCCTGCGTCCCGCCGCTGAGCTCTCCTCCTTCGACGCTGTCGAGATCGAGATGCCGCCTGCAGAGGTCACCGAGTCGGAGATCAACAACCAGGTCGAGATGCTCCTCAACTACCGTGCCACCTTCGAGGACGTCGAGGGTCGCGCCGTCGAGGCCGAGGACTACGTCACCGTCGACCTCAAGGCCGTCGAGAACGCCGACAACTTTGCCGCCGAGGGCCGCATGCTCATCGCCGGTAGCGACAGCAACCCCAAGGAGTTCAACGACGCCCTGATTGGCGCCAACGTTGACGACGTCAAGACCGTCACCTGGACCGACGAGGTCGAGGAGGGCGAGGAGGCCGAGACCCACACCGTCGAGGTCACCATCAAGGGCATCAAGGTTCGCAACACCCCCGAGCTCACCGACGAGCTCGTCAAGTCTGACTTTGGCTTCGACAACATCGACGCTATGCGCGACGCCATCAAGATCGAGATCGAGCAGGACAAGGCTTCCCGCCTCCCGGCCGAGAAGGAGAACCGTTGCGTCTCCGCTCTCGCCGAGCGCCTGCAGCTCGATGAGATGGACGCCGACTACGAGCAGTCCGTCTTTGAGGAGCTTGGCCAGAACTTCCTGTCCAACCTCGCTGCCCGCGGCATGACGCTGGACACCTGGCTGCCCGCTTCCGGCCTGACCATGGAGCAGTTCATCGGCGACCTGCACAAGCAGGCAAACGACGTTGCCCGTGAGTCCCTGGCTCTCGACGCCCTCGCCCGCGAGCTCAAGATCGAGGTCACCGAGGACGACATCAACGCCGAGTTCGAGAAGGCTGGCGTCAAGGACGTCGAGGCTTCCAAGGCCGAGTTCATCGCCGATGGCCGCATGCCTGCCGTCCGCGAGTCCATCCGTCGCTCCAAGGCCGTCGACCACCTGGTCGAGAACGCCAAGGTGACCGAGGTCGACGAGACCGCCAAGGACGCCGAGTAATTCTCGCCACCTTGCCCGCGAGCGCATGGGTGCGCCCGTGATGGGGTAAAGTTATACACCGGTTATCCGGTTGCTTCGTACGGTGCCAGCCAATGCATAGCATGCGGGCACCGTACGTTTATCTAGAACCAATTTGGTCCGCAAGAGAGAAATGGAGATGCGTATGATCGCTAAGTTCGATTCCGCCCTCGTGCCATACGTTATCGAGCAGACGCCGCGCGGCGAGCGCAGCTACGATATCTATTCGCGCCTGCTCAACGACCGCATCATCTTCTTGGGCGAGGAGATCAACTCCGTCAGCGCCAACCTGGTCGTTGCCCAGCTGCTGCATCTTGAGAGCCAAGATGCCGAGAAGGATATCTCGCTCTACATCAATTCGCCCGGTGGCGAGGTCTACTCCGGCCTGGCGATTCTGGACACCATGAACTTCATTAAGCCGCAGGTCTCGACCATTTGCGTCGGCATGGCCGCGTCTATGGCCGCCGTGCTGCTTTCGGCCGGCGCCAAGGGCAAGCGTTTCTGCCTGCCGCACTCCAAGGTTATGATTCACCAGCCCAGCGGCGGTGCCCAGGGTCAGCAGACCGAGATCGAGATCGTGGCAGAGGAGATCAAGAAGACCCGTCGCGAGCTCAACCAGATCCTGTCCGACGCATCGGGCCAGCCCATCGAGAAGGTCCAGGCCGATACCGAGCGCGATAACTACCTGACCGCTGCCGAGGCCCTCGACTACGGCCTGATCGACCGTATCGTCACCTCGCGCGACCTCGCCGCGAAGGACGCCTAGGATGGCCGGTAACATGCAGGACAACTTCGACGAGAACGGCAACCCCATCCGCTGCTCCTTCTGCGGAAAAGAGCAGGGTCAGGTTCGCCGTCTGGTGAAGGGTCCGACCAATATCTTTATCTGCGATGAGTGCGTCGCCGCCTGCTCCGAGATCTTGGAGGAGTCGCTGGCTTCGGACTTTATGGACGCTGCCCGCAACGGCAAGCTGCCGGGCTTCCTCAACGATCACGGCCAGGCTGAATCCCAGCCTGCGGTTGACCCCGAGGCCGAGGGCTTTGAGCTCGAGGACGACCGCCAGGTCATCACGCACGTGCCGACGCCGCACGAGATCTACGATGAGCTTTCGGCCTATGTTATGGGCCAGGAGGACGCCAAACGCGCCATGTCGGTTGCCGTGTACAACCACTATCGCCGCGTGATCGAGGGCGGCGCCGCGGTGTCTGCTTTTGGCGACGGCGTGGGCTCGCAGTTCGACGACGATATGGACGAGGTGGAGCTCGCCAAGTCCAACATTTTGCTGCTCGGTCCCACCGGTACCGGTAAGACCCTGCTCGCCCAGACGCTTGCGCGCATCCTCGAGGTGCCGTTTGCCATCGCCGACGCCACTGCGCTCACCGAGGCCGGTTACGTGGGCGAGGACGTGGAGAACATCCTGCTCAAGCTCATCAACGCCGCCGATGGCGATATCGAGCGCGCGCAGGTGGGCATCATCTACGTTGACGAGATCGACAAGATCGCCCGCAAGGCAGAGAACCTCTCCATTACCCGTGACGTTTCGGGCGAGGGCGTTCAGCAGGCGCTGCTTAAGATTCTTGAGGGCACGGTGGCAAGCGTTCCGCCCACCGGCGGCCGCAAGCATCCCCAGCAGGAGTTGCTGCAGATCGACACGACCAACATTCTGTTTATCTGCGGCGGTGCCTTTGTGGGCCTGGACAAGATCATCGCCGACCGCGTGGGCAACAAGGGCGTGGGCTTTAACTCCGAGATCGCCGGCCCCACCTCGGTCGACGAGAACGACCTGCTGCGTCAGGTGCTCCCTCAGGACCTCAACGCCTTTGGCATGATCCCCGAGTTTGTGGGACGTACGCCCGTCGTCACCCAGACGCAGGCGCTCGACGAGGACGACCTGGTGTCGATCCTGACCGAGCCCAAGAACGCCGTGGTGCGTCAGTACCGCAAGATGTTCCAGCTCGAGGACGTTGAGCTTGAGTTTGAGGACGCCGCCCTGCACGAGATCGCCCGCATGGCGCTCGCCCGCAAGACCGGCGCCCGCGGCCTGCGTTCCATCTGCGAGGACGTGCTGCAACAGACGATGTTCGACCTCCCCAGCGAGGAAGGTGTTACCAAGGTCATCGTGACCGAAGCCTCCGTAAAGGGCGAAGAACAGCCCCAACGTATCTACGGGTAAACCAGCCAAAAACGTGTTTGCAAATAGCCTCCGACCACCCGCGGTCGGAGGCTATTTTATATATACGCAATAACCCCAACTACCTGTGCTATTCTGTGTGTTTGTTTAAGCCTCGGCAAAGTCAATTCAGACTGAAGTAATCGATACCTAAAGGGAGGAATGTAGGCCCGATTTTCGTAGATTCCGCACGAGCCGAAGACCACTTAATGTGGTCTTCGATCGAGCCCAGGACCTGACCGAGCGAAAATCGGGCCTACATTTCTCCCCGGCGGGACAGGGAGAGATATATGGAAGAAATGCCCAAGAACTACGATCCGTCGACCAACGAGCCGGCGATCCTGCAGAAGTGGCTCGACGGCGGCTACTACAAGCGCCGTGAGGGCGTGGGCGACTGCACCGTCACCATTCCGCCTCCCAACGTGACCGGCAAGCTCCATATGGGCCACGCCACCGACGACTCCATCCAGGACGCCATCATTCGCATGGCCCGCATGCGCGGCAAGTCCACGCGCTGGGTGCTCGGTACCGACCATGCCGGTATCGCTACGCAGACCAAGGTCGACAAGAAACTCAAGAGCGAGGGCATCAGCCGCCTGGAGATCGGTCGCGATAAGTTTGTCGACGCCTGCTGGGATTGGACCCACGAGTACGGCGGCATCATCGTCGAGCAGATCAAACGTATGGGCTGCTCCGTCGACTTCGATAACGAGCGCTTTACCATGGACGAGGACTACGCGCAGGCCGTGCGCAAGGTGTTCTGCGACTGGTACCACGACGGCCTGATCTATCGCGGCAAGCGCATCGTAAACTGGTGCCCCAACTGCACCACCGCCATCTCGGACGACGAGGCCGAGTATAAGGACGAGAAGGGCCATCTGTGGCACCTGCGCTACCCGCTGACCGAGCCAGTCAACGGCCAGGACTACATCGTCGTCGCCACCACGCGCCCCGAGACCATGCTCGGCGACACGGGCGTCGCCGTCTCCCCGAAGGACCCCGAGAAGGCCGCCTTTGTGGGTAAGACCGTCAAGCTCCCCATCGTCGATCGCGAGATCCCCATCTTTGAGGATTGGCACGTCGACGCCAACTTTGGCTCCGGCTTTGTCAAGGTTACCCCGGCTCACGACCCCAACGATTACGCCATGGGTCAGGCCCACGACCTGCCGCAGATCAATATCTTCGATGAGCACGCGGTAGTCGTCGAGGGCTACGGGGAGTTTACCGGCATGAACCGCGACGAGTGCCGCGAGGCCGTCGTCAAGTGGTTTGAGGAGCATGGCCTGCTCGATCACGTCGAGGACCTCGATCACTCCGTCATGCACTGCTACCGTTGCGACTCCGCGCTGGAGCCGTGGCTGTCCGAGCAGTGGTTCGTGGCCGTCGACAAGCTCAAGGGGCCGGCGCTGGACGCCGTCAACTCCGGCAAGGTCACCTTCCACCCCGCGCGCTGGACGCAGACCTACACCACCTGGATGGAGAACCTCAAGGACTGGTGCATCAGCCGCCAGCTGTGGTGGGGCCACCGCATCCCCGTGTTCTACTGCGAGGACTGCGGCTGGGAGGACGCCCTTACCGAGGACACCGACGTGTGCCCCAAGTGCGGCGGCCATCACGTGCATCAGGACGAGAACGTGCTGGACACCTGGTTCAGCTCGCAGCTGTGGACCTTTGCCACGCAGGGTTGGCCGCAAAAGCCGGAGCTGCTCGAGGGCCATCACCCCACGACGGCGCTCGTCACCGCGCGCGACATCATCGCGCTGTGGGTCGCCCGCATGGTCATGAGCTCGCTGTACTTCCTGGACGAGGTGCCGTTTAAGGACGTCGTCATCTACCCGACGATCCTGGCCAAGGACGGTAGCCGCATGTCCAAGTCCAAGGGCAACGGCGTTGACCCCATGGACCTCATCGGTATGTACGGCGCCGACGCCATGCGCTTCAACCTGCTGACGCTGTGCACCAATAACCAGGACGTCAAGTTCGACGCGAACATTGACAAGAAGACCAAGAAGCTCATCGACAGCCCGCGCACCGAGCAGGCCAAGTCGTTTGTGACCAAGATCTGGAACGCCAGCCGCTTCCTGCTTATGAACATGGAGGGTTACACGCCCGGCGAGCCCGTCGTGGAGACGCCGGCGGACGCCTGGATGTTCAGCCGTCTGGCCATGGCCGTGAAGATGGTCACCGAGGGTATTGAGAACTACACCTTTGGCGACATGGCCCGCGGCGTGCAGCAGTTCTTCTGGAATGAGGTCTGCGACTGGTACGTCGAGGTCACCAAGGCCCGCCTGAAGGGCGAGGGCCGTCTGCAGGCGCAGCGCAACCTGATCTTTGTGCTCGATACCTCCATTCGCCTGATGCACCCGCTCATGCCGTTTGTCACCGAGGAGATCTGGGACAACATGCCGGCGAGCGTGCTCGATCTGGATGCCGAGGGCAACGTGGATCGCGCCGAGGCGCTCATGATCGCCAAGTGGCCCGAGCCCGCCGACTACGCCAAGTATGTCGACGAGCCCGCCGAGCGCGCGTTTGAGCTGTGCCGTACCGTCGTTTCCGCCGCCCGCGCCACGCGTTCGCGTTACCGCTTGAGCCCCAAGGCCGAGCTCGACGTGGTCGTGCGCGCCGGCGCCGAGGACATCGAGAAGCTCGAGAGCCTGCGTTCGACCATCGAGCCGCTAGCGAACACTGCCTCGCTGGTCATGGGCACCGATGTTGAGAAGCCGGCCGCGAGCATCGCTGTGGTCGACAGCGGCGTCGAGGTCTTTGTGGTGCTCGAGGGAAAGGTTGACCTTTCGGCCGAGAAGGCGCGCCTGGAGAAGGAGATTTCCGCAGCGCAGAAGGAGCTTGCCGGCTGCGAGAAGACGCTCGCCAACGAGGGCTTTGTGGCCAAGGCCGCGCCCGCGGTGGTCCAGAAGAAGAAGGACCGTGCAGCTGAGCTCAAGGAGATCCTGACGGCACTGACTGCTCAGGTTGCTGACTTCTCGTAGGCGGTACTGAGGGGCGCGGTTTGGGGCTTTGCTCGCTACTGCGGACAGTCCTGCTCGCACGAAGGCCACATTAAGTGGCCTTCGGCTCGTGCGGAACTTGTATCGAGCAAAGCATCGGGCCGCTCCTAGTTCGTTTACGTGGTTGTTTGCATCTGGCGTGTTAGGGCCACTGGGTTGTGGCCTTGATTCTGCTGCAAAGCGGTGTTTGGCTGATATTTTGAATGGGAGGGGCTCGTTGTTTATTACGGGCCTCTTTTTATGTTGAGGGGACTTTGGCTATGGCAAAGCGTTCTGGGTTGTATGCGGTTCCGTTTGAGGTTCCGGAGCTTGCTTTTGACGAGGCTGTTGCACTTGCGGCCGATACGGGCAAGATTGCGCGTTATTCCACGCCGCTGCTCGAGACCGTCGTCGAGATGCTCGATGAGCTTGGTCGTCCTGACGAGTTCTATGATTGCGTCCAGATAGCCGGTACCAATGGAAAGACCTCGACGACGCGATTCTCGGCTGCCATTCTTCGTGGCGAGGGCCTTAAGACGGCACTCTTTACTTCTCCTCATCTGGTGCGTTATCCCGAGCGTATGGAGATTGACGGGAAGGTCGTCTCAGACGAGGTCTTTGCCCATGGTGTCTCTGCGGCGTATGAGGCGGGTCGTCGTCTCAACGCACGTCGTGAGGCGGCGGGCGAGGAGCTCCGTTCTATTACGCCCTTCGATCTTTTGTCCGTGGCCGGTTTGACTATGTTTGCCGAGGCCGCGGTGGACGTGGCCGTGCTTGAGGTTGGCATGGGCGGACGATGGGATGCTACGAGTGCGACCGATCCCGTGGCCGTCGCCATTACGGGCATTGGACTCGACCATACGAAGGTCCTTGGCGACACGCTTGAGGCTATTGCGGGGGAGAAGGCTGCGGTTATTAAGCCTGGGCGTTTGGTTGTTTTGGGCGAGGGCACGCATGAGGCGAGTGTTCAGTGTGTGATGGATGCCCGTTGCCGTGAGTGCGGCGTAGTGCCGTTCGTGGTGAGCCATACGACGACCAAACTTCCGGCACACGTGGGCGACACGGTTGAGTTTAGCTGCACCACGCCGCGCGCGATCTATACGTCGAGCATGGTCAAGCCGGCCTATCAGCCGCAGAATGCCGCGTGCGCGATTATGCTGTGCGAGGGCTATCTGGGTCGCGAGCTCGACCATGAGGCGCTCGACGCTTCTCTTATGGGCTGCCCCACGCCGGGTCGCTTTGATGTGCTGGGAACCGATCCGCTCAAACTGATCGACGCCTGCCATAACCCACAGAGCTGCGAGAACTTTGTGAGTGCACTGGACGAGATCGATCCGTGCGTAGAGAATCGCCCCACGCTGCTGTGCGCCGCATTGGCTGATAAGGACGTGGCGGGTATCGTCGACGTGCTTGTTCCGGCCTTCCCCCGTGTGGTCGTGACGCAGACCGATTCCGATCGCGCCCTGCCAGCGGAGGAGCTCGCTGCCCTGGTGGACGCCGATAAGCTCGCGGGTGTGTACCCCAGCGTATCCGAGGCCCTCGCAGCCCTCGATGCCGCCGGCGAGCCCTTCGTTGCCGCCGGCACCATCACCCTAGCCGGCGAAGTAGCCGGCCTGCTCCGTTAACCCATACCCCCTCATCAGTTGCGGTGAAATAGTTCCTGGATTATGCCTCTGTGGGTTAATCTGGGAACTATTCCACCGCAACTTATTGAGGGGCCATTGGGAAGGGGCTAGTCTAGGCGGGTCGGATCGTGGGGGTAGGCGTTGAGGATCTCGACGCCGGACTCGGTCACCAGGGCAAGGTCCTCGATGCGGACGCCGGTGCGGCCGGGGAGGTAGATGCCCGGCTCGATGGAGAACGTCATGCCCGGTTCTACGACCTGCTCGTTGACGAGTGAAACGTCGCCCGGCTCGTGGTCCTGCAAGCCGATCGAGTGGCCCAGACGATGCGTAAAGTACTGCCCATAGCCCGCGCCCTCAATCACGTTGCGCGCGGCACGGTCCAGGTCGCACATGCGCACGCCCGGGGCGATGAGCGCCTCGGCGGCCTCGTTGGCGCGGCGCACGATGTCGTAGATGCGCGTCGTCTCCTCGTCCGGCTCGCCCCAAAAGAACGTGCGCGTCATGTCCGAGCAGTAGTTGCGGTGGCGCCCACCAATGTCGAACAGCACCACGTCACCGCGCTTGAGAACCGTATCGTCGGGCTCGTGGTGTGGGTCGCCGGCGTTGGCGCCAAAGCTCACGATGGGCGGAAAGCTAAAGCCCTCGCTGCCGTGCTTGCGATACAGGCCGAGCATCTGGTCGGCAATTTCGCGTTCCGTCACGCCCTCGTGAACGAGCTTGATAGCGTCGGCCATCACGGCGTCGTTGGCGGCCGAGGACACGCGCATCAGCTCCTGCTCGGCTTCGTCCTTGTGGGCGCGTGCGACGGTGACGGCAAAGTCGCCCAGGAAGAACTCGCTGGCGGCGTGACGATCCATAAGGGGCATTATAAAGCCGGAGCGCATAACGGTGTCGATGCCGAGCGGTTTGGTCGGATCGACCTCGCGAACGATGGCGTCGGCCACGACATCGGTGTCGGTGTGATAGGTGACGCGGGCATTGTCGTACTCGGGCAGCTGATGCAGCGTGTTGACCAAGATCACGGGCTTGCTGCCGCGCGCGAGCAGCACGCCGCAAAAACGCTCGAACATATCGGCATAAAAGCCGGTCAGGTAGTAAATCGACCACGGATCGTTTACGAGCAGCTGTGCGCCGGGGTGCTGAGCCTCGAGGGCATCGAGCACGCGCGCCACGCGCTGGTCATCGACATGTGCCATGAAACATCCTTTCGCTAGGGTGCCACCATGGTATCCCAAGCGCCCCCACATAAGTTGCGGTGAAATAGTTCCTGTTTGCCGGGGTAATGGCCTAAAACAGGAACTATTCCACCGCAACTGCAAACGCTGATGAAGCTCCGTTCTAAATGAGCTGCTTAGGCTGGGTCGATGTCCATGCTGGCGATAAGGTTGATGCCGGTGTCGAGGAGGTCTTCCAGCACGACGTCGCCCATGCGGATGGGGGCTTCGACGACCAGGCCGCTGATGAGGTCCATAGCTTGGGCGTGGAGTGCCAGGGGGATGGCTTCGGCCGTGCGCGCGGGCAGCAGCGCCTCGTCGCCGCCGGATACGGCAACGGTGGTGGTGAGCACGCGCATAGGACAGGTGAGCTCCTGATGCGCGAACGTATCGCCGCGCGGGCAGCTGTTGCCGACCACGGAGCGCACCTCTACCGCGGCGCCGTCTGCGTCACGTTCTACCTCTACGGTCAGGAAGCATTGGGATGGGCAGGTGGTGCAGTTGAACTGCAATGTCTCGGTCACATACGTGCTCATGGCCTTACGCCTCCTCAACGGGGTCGACGGACAGGACAATCTCGCTAACACCCAGGTCGAGTGCGCGCTGGATGACTTTCGCCGGTAGCGGGAAGCTTTCCATCACGCTCGGTTTAAATGGGCGGACCTTGCCAGCGAACAGTTCCTCGTCGTCTGCCAGAATGCGCACGCGGGCGGAATCGACCGGTCGGCGCACACGGAAGTTGAGTTTGGTGAGTGCCACAGCCGTAATGCGTCCCGGCAGCGCGTAGCCTGCAATGCCGGCGGGGGAGACCGTGAGCTGGCAGCCCGGGTCCGCAGTACCGTGCTCGACATTCGCGCTGCCACCCAGCGCGCACGTCGCCGCAGCCGCACCGGTGCGCTCGGACTCGGTCGTCACGTTGTCGGCCAGGTCGTGCACGTGCAGCACGTTGCCGCAGGCAAAGATGCCCGGCACGCTCGTTTGCAGGCTCTGGTCCACCACGGCGCCGCGCGTGCGCGGGTCAAGCTCAACGCCCGCGGCAACCGAAAGCTCGTTCTCGGGAATCAGACCCACCGAAAGCAGCAACGTGTCGCACGGAACAACGCGCTCGGTCCCCGGAATGGGCGCTAGGTGCTCGTCGACCTTGCTCACTTCGACCGCCTCCACGCGATCGTGCCCGATCACGCGCGTCACGGTTGTGGACAGGTGCAGCGGAATGCCAAAGTCGTCCAGGCAGTTCTTGACGTTGCGGCGCAGACCGTTGGCGTACGGCATGAGCTCGTACACGCCCTCGACAGAAATCCCCTCGAGTGTGCAGCGACGCGCCATGATAAGCCCGATGTCGCCCGAGCCCAAAATGACGGCGCGCGAGCCGGGCTTGAGGTTTTCGATATTGATGTATCGCTGCGCCAAGCCTGCCGTAAACACGCCGGCGGGGCGGCTGCCGGGGATCTTGATCTCGCTGTGTGTACGCTCGCGGCACCCCATGGCAAGGACGACCGCGCGTCCGGTGAGCTGCATCATGCCGGTACGGCTCATGAGCGTGACGGTATGAATCGCGGCATCTCCCGCCCCCTCGTCCGTGCCCGGGTCGCCCACACACGCGCCCTCGCCCGAATCAATCCCAAGCACCATGCTGCCCAAGAACAGTGCAATATCGGTCGTGCGCACCTGGTCGATAAAGCGCTGCGCGTACTCGGGACCGGTGAGCTCCTGCTTAAAGTGCGAAAGGCCAAAACCGGGGTGGATGCACTGGCGGAGGATTCCGCCCAGATGCTGCTCTCGCTCCACGATGGCCACGCGCGCACCGGCCTTGTGCGCGGCAAGCGCGGCCGCCATGCCGGCAGGTCCGCCGCCGATAACGACCACGTCGAACGCCTGCGCCTGCACCGTTTCCGTAGCTCCGGCTTCCGCGCGTCCCTCGCGCATATCAAGCATCGCCATCCTAGCGCACCCCCTTCAGCGGTCCCTCAACCAGCCAGGATCCGGTATCCTCCAACAGCACCTCGCTGGGCTCGCAGCCCAACTCGCGTGCCAGGATTGCCACCACGCGGCTCTGACAAAATCCGCTCTGGCACCGACCCATGCCGGCACGGCAGCGGCGCTTGACGCCCTCGACCGAAACCGCGCCCGGGCGGCGTCGGATCGCGGCAACAATCTCGGCCTCGGGCACCGTCTCGCAGCGGCAGACGATCTGCCCCCACGCGGGGTCGGAATCGATGAGCTCTTCTTTGCGCGTAAGCGGCGCGCGGTCGAAGTCGTCCGGCGTGCGGCGTATCGGGTTCCAATCGTCCCGTTCGCGCAGGGCCACGCCGGCATCGCGTAGTACCAGCTCCATGCGCTCGGCAATGGCCGGCGCGCTCGCCACGCCTGGGGACTGAATGCCCGCGGCCTGGAACAGCCCCGGCACCACGGCCGACTGCCCAATAAAGAAGTCGTTCGTTCCCTTAATGACCGGGCGTCCGCCGGCAAACGCGCGCACCACGCGACGCGTGTCCAGATCGGGCACCAGCTTGCGCGCTCCCGTCAGCAGCGTGTTCACATCGCTCGCATAGGTCTGTGTGTCGCCGGGCTCGCGCACGGCGGCGGTCGCGGTGATCACGGTATTGCCGTGGACCGTGCCCGTGACGATAACGCCCTTGGAGATCGGCGTGGGAACGGGATAGAGCGGCATGAGCGCACGCGGCTCTTTGTCCAGCACCACAATGTTGCCCTGGCGCCAGACCATCTGAAACTCCTCGGCGCCGGCCATATGCGAGATGTCCGCGGCTCCGTTGCCCGCGGCGTTGATCAGGTAATGGCAACGCACATCGCCGGCGGGCGTTGCCAGCGTAAAGCGTGCGGCTCCGTCATCCGAGCCGTCAACCTCAATTGCCTCCACTGGCGCGGACCGCATAAATGTCACGCCGTTGGCAACGGCGTTCTCTAGCGCGGCAATGGCGACCTCAAACGGATCGACAAAGCCGGTCGAGGGGCACCACAGCGCGCACGTCGCCTTGGCACTCGCGCGCGGCTCCAGCTCGTGGATGCGCTCGGGGCCGATAATCGACAGTTCGGGCACGCCGTTGGCCAGGCCATTCTGGTGCAGCTTCTCCAGGTGCGCGCGGTCTTCGTCGTTGAAACCCAGCACCATCGACCCGGTGCGGCGGAACAAAAATCCCAGCTCCTGGGCCCACGTGCTATATAACTCGCAACCGCGGGCGTTGACCTGCGCCTTTACCGTGCCCGGTGCCGGATCGTAACCGGCGTGCACCAGGCCGCCGTTGGCCTTCGACGCGCCCAGGGCGACGTCGTTGCCCGCCTCGACCACGCAAATGGTCAGGTCGTAGCGCGCGAGCTGCCGTGCAATGGCGCATCCTGTGATGCCCGCGCCCACAATCGCGATATCAAACGTTTCCGTCACAGTGCCTCCCAGACAAGTTGACAGGCTGTCAATAGGACTATCCTACGGTCTGCACACCCCCCAGTGCAGCGGCAATGCGGCGAACAGCCCCGCTGTATCCGCCAACGGCAGGCGAGGGGAGACTCAGGACCATCGGTGACCTCGTCTGCCGCCCCTGGTGTCATAGGTTTGTCTCGTTCTGTAACGGTAAGCAGAAGAATTGGGTCCCCAGATGTTACAGATCGAGACGTTTGTCAGACGGACCCTCCGTTCGTCTTGATCTGTAACAGTAAGAGGGAATAATCGGTCCTATGTGTTACAGATTGAGATTTAAAGTCAGGGAGAGATTCTTCTGTCTCGATCTATAACATCTAGGGACCGTTTTGGGGTCCAGATGTTACAGATTTAGATGAACCTATCAGTCGGTTTCGAATGTCTCAATCTGTAACAGTTAGACCTGTTTTTGCCGAGTTGTTGTTGCAGATTGAGATATTGAGATTGGACGTTTTCCTTTGTCTTGATCTGTAACAGATAGAAGGGTTTCTGGTCTCTAGTTGTTACAGATTGAGACATTTAACGAAGGACGCACCGTTCATCTTGATCTGTAACAGTAAGAACTGATTTTGGAGTCTAGGTGTTACAGATCGAGATTTAAGTCGGGGAGGGACCCCTGTGTCTCGATCTGTAACACCTAGACCCGTATTTGACGAGTAACTGTTACAGATTGAGATGTTTGTGTCTGTGGTGGCCGCCGGGCCCCACCAGGGTCCCGCTCGAACGACCCCCGTGGTAAACTTGACCGGACTGTAAATATTCCGAAAGGTACACCTCAATGTCCAAGTACATCTCCGAGCTCATGTCGCCGCAGCTTATGGGCGTCATCTATGCCTTCGTTGGCTTTATCATCGCCCTGTACGTGCTGTCGGTCGTCTATGTGTTCATCGACGCTCGCCGCCGCGGCGCCAGCGCCTACGTGGCATGGGGCATCATCGCCCTCATCCCGTTTGTGGGCCTCATCGCCTACCTGGTCCTGCGCCCGCACTCCTACGCGGCCGACCGCGAGGAACAGGAGCTGGACATGGCCCTGCGCGAGCGCCAGCTTGCCCAGTACGGCACCTGCCCGCAGTGCGGCGCCCCCATCGAGAAGGACTTTGTCGTCTGCCCGGTGTGCGACACCCAGGTTCGCAACGTGTGCCCCAGCTGCCATCGTCCGCTCGACGCGCACTGGAAGGTCTGCCCCTACTGCCGAACTCGCATCCAGTAACGCATCCATCGCCGGGCCGGCCGCAGGCCACGGGCGCCCCGCGCCCCGCAGCCCCGCCCCCACACGATGAAGCATGCGTAGAAAATCGCCCGCCGTGCCATTAAGGTGCGGCGGGCGCTTGTATACCAAGGCAACCTGCCTATAATGATGCAAGTCAAAAACGCCGAGCGCATCGCACGCACTTGCATCAGGCATCCGAGAGGAGAAAACATACCCATGAAGGCACTCTACAATGACGGTTCGGTGGCCGAGCTCCCGCAGGACGAGGTCACGCACGTCATCCGCCACTCCGCCGCGCACATCATGGCGCAGGCCATCAAGCGTCTCTATCCCGAGGCCGACTTTGCCTACGGCCCCGCGACCGACAACGGTTTTTACTACGACGTCGACCTACCCGAGGGCGTCAAGATCAGCGAGGACGACTTCCCCGCGATCGAGGCCGAGATGAAGAAGATCGTCAAGGAGAACCTCAAGTTCTCCGTGTACGAGAAGCCCCGCGCCGAGGCCATCGCCCTTATGGAGGAGCGCGGCGAGAAGTACAAGGTCGAGCACATCGGCGACCTGGACGACGACGCCCGCATCACCTTCTACCAGCAGGGCGACTACATCGATATGTGCGTCGGCCCCCACATCTGCTACACCAAGGCCCTCAAGGCCTTTAAGCTCACCGGCGTCTCGGGCGCCTACTGGAAGGGCGACAAGGACAACAAGATGCTCACCCGCATCAACGGCGTCGCCTTTGCCACCAAGGAAGAGCTCGACGAGCACATGCACATGCTGGAGGAGGCCAAGAAGCGCGACCACCGCAAGATCGGCCGCGAGATGGATCTTTTTATGATGCGCGACGAGGCACCCGGCTTCCCGTTCTTCCTGCCCAACGGCATGATCCTTAAGAACACGCTGCTTGACTACTGGCGCGAGATCCACCACAAGGCCGGCTACGTGGAGATCTCCACGCCGCTCATCATGAACAAGCAGCTGTGGAAGACTTCGGGCCACTGGGACCACTACAAGGACAACATGTACTCCACCGTTATCGACGACGAAGAGTACTGCATTAAGCCCATGAACTGCCCGGGTGGTGTGCTGGTGTACGCCTCCAAGCCGCACTCCTATCGTGAGTTGCCCATCCGCGCCGGCGAGATTGGCCTGGTCCACCGCCACGAGCTTCGCGGCGCCCTGCACGGCCTGTTCCGCGTGCGCTGCTTTAACCAGGACGACGCCCACCTGTTTGTGCGTCCCGACCAGTTGACCGACGAGATCGTGGGCGTGGTCAACCTCATCGACTCCGTATACCAGAAGTTTGGCTTCAAGTACCACGTTGAGCTTTCCACCCGCCCCGAGGACTCCATGGGTTCGGACGAGGACTGGGCTCGCGCCGAGGAGGGCCTGCGCACCGCTCTGGAGCAGCTGCACATGGACTACGAGGTCAACGAGGGCGACGGCGCCTTCTACGGCCCCAAGATCGACTTCCACCTGGAGGACTCGCTCGGCCGTACCTGGCAGTGCGGCACCGTCCAGCTCGACTTCCAGATGCCGCTCAACTTTGATCTGGAGTACGTGGACGCCGACGGCACCAAGAAGCGCCCCATCATGCTGCATCGCGTGTGCTTTGGCTCCATCGAGCGCTTCATCGGTATTTTGATTGAGCACTTTGCGGGCAAGTTCCCCACCTGGCTGGCCCCCGTGCAGGTCAAGGCACTTCCCGTCTCCGAGAAGAGCCGCGACTACGCCCACGAGGTGTGCGCCAAGCTGGAGGAGGCCGGCATTCGCGTGGTCTGCGACGACCGCGATGAGAAGATCGGCTACAAGATCCGCGAGGCCCGTTCCATCGACCGCGTGCCCTACATGCTCATTCTGGGCGAGAAGGAGGTCGAGGCCGGCAACATCTCCGTCCGCGATCGTTCCAACGAGACCGTTCAGATGAGCGTTGACGAGTTTGTGGCCAAGGTGCTCGAGGAGATCAAGACTCGCGCCTAGGGCGACGCCAAAGGTTCATAGACCGCATGTATACGCGGCTGTCCCATGCACGGGGCGGCCGCGTTTTTTATGCCGAGCATGGGGCTGGGAAGGGTTAGTTGCAGTTGCGCAACGCTCACAAGATGCCGACAACCCCCGTAACTGTTTTGCAAAGTAAAATGAACCCGCAACAATCCAATATTGCCCATGTATAAGAAAAGCCGCTGGTAGAGCGGCTTTTTTGTTGCGCAAAAATGTACAGTTTTTCGTATCTTTCGACTAAGCTCATTATACGAATAAATCCAGACTGTTTTCCCAGATTGCGCAAATTGCGGCGCGAGCGGACACATCTCCATACCCCTCTATAAAAACCTGTACTTTTGCGACAGCGCCTAGCTGCGAGCGGGAAGCCTGTTCTTAACGCCCCTGTATTCGCGTGCGTCGCGGATGCAAGTTAAGGGGGCGAGAGATGGAACAGACGATGCGGCGCCAAGAGCAGCTGCCCGGTGCCTTTAACGGCGCTACTACCAATAGCCAACATGGCCGCGTCCGCTGGTATCTGGTCCACACCCCCAACGGTAAAGAGCGCGAGACCTGTGAAAAGGTCCGCCGCATTATCCCACATGAGCTGTTGCAGGACGCTTTTGTGATGCAAAAGGAGTTCTGGTTTAAGCGGGACGGCGCCTGGTCGCTCCAAATCAAACCTATGTACAAGGAATACTTCTTCGTCGCCACGCGCGATGCCGCCCTGCTCGATAAGGCTTTGGCCCAGTTGAGTTTTGGCTGCCGCATTGCCGGCAGCAGGGAGCGGGCCTATGCGGCCATGCCGGACGATGCCCAGGACTGGTACCGCAGCGTGCTCGACGACGAGGGCGTGGTTCGCAACAGCGTAGCGCGCATAGAAGACGGCGTACTGCATATAGAGCAAGGGCCCTTGGTGGGGCAAGAGGCCCGTGTAAAGAAGATCGACCGTCATAAGCGCTGGTGCCTGGTAGACGTGGGCGAAGGCGACTCCGCATTTTGGGAGCTGCTTCCGTTGGACGTGCTCAGTAAGACGTAAGGGGACGTCGCACTGGCAATTCATTCGCAATTTGAATTCATCGATTGGGGGATCCCTGGGGACAGGGACGTGAATTTGAACTTGACTACTAAAGAAGTGACAGGGCAAAACGCGCCGGTGGGGGCCGCGCTTGTTGCCCAGGCCATGAGTGGCGGCGAGGTGAGCGTGCGCTACAAGGCCATGCAGGCCGTTAAGGACTGGGACCGCACGCGCCTGGGCTACAGGGCCGTAAAGCGCGCGTTCGACATCGTGTTCAGCGGCTGCGTGCTGGCCGTCATCGCCATACCCAGCCTGGTGCTGGCTGTCGCCATCCGCCTGGAGAGCGAGGGAAACCCGTTCTACAGCCAGATCCGCGTGGGCCAGACCCACCGCGACGGCAGGCTGTCCACCTTCCGCATGTGGAAGTTCCGCAGCATGTACAAAGACGCCGACGAGCGCCTCGCCGAGCTCAAGGGGCAGAACGAGATCGCCGGCGCCATGTTCAAGATGAGGGACGACCCGCGCGTCACGAAGATCGGCAAGTTCATCCGAAAGCACTCCATCGACGAGTTCCCGCAGTTCGTCAACGTGTTCCTGGGCCAGATGTCGGTCGTGGGCCCGCGCCCGCCGCTGCCCAACGAGGTCGCGGAGTACACGGAATTCGACCTGCAGCGCCTGGCCGTGAAGCCCGGGATCACCGGCTGGTGGCAGGTGACGGAGCGCAACTCGACCGGGTTCGACGGCATGGTCCGCCGGGACCTGGAGTACATCGCCAAGCGCGGTCCCGTAACGGACCTCAAGATCGTCGTCCTCACGGTGATCGAGGTCATCACCGGTAAGGGTGCGTGCTAGATGCGCATCGCGATGATCGGACATAAGAGATACGGTTCTCGCGAGGGCGGCGTGGAGGTCGTCGTGACCGAGCTCGCCCGCCGCATGGCGGCGCTCGGCCACGAGGTCACCTGCTACGACCGCTCCGGGTCGGACGTCATGACCGGCGACGCCGCTGACTGCCGCGAGCGCACCGTCGACGGCGTGCGCGTCGTCCCCGTGAGGACGATTGACAAGAAGGGGCTTGCTGCGCTGAGCTCCTCGTACTTCGCAACCCTGGCGGCCATCAAGGACAGTCCAGACGTGGTCCACTACCACGCCGAGGGTCCCTGCGTGCCCCTGCCTTTGGCGAAGCGCGCGGGCATTCGCACCGTGGCCACCATCCACGGCCTGGACTGGCAGCGCGCCAAGTGGGGGAAGCTCGCCAGCACCTACATCAAGATGGGGGAGAGGGCCGCTGCCACCAAGGCCGACGGCCTCGTCGTCCTGTCCAAATCGGCCCAGTCCTACTTTGAGGGCGCCTACGGCCGCACGGCGACGTTCATCCCCAACGGTATCGAGCCAAAGCAGCCGAGGCCGGTTATTCAGATAAAGGAGAAGTGGGGGCTCGATGCGGGCTCCTACCTGCTGTACCTGGGCAGGCTCGTCCCCGAGAAGCGTCCCGAGCTCCTGATCGAGGTCTTCAGGAAGCTTGATACGAACAAGAGCCTCGTCATCGCCGGCGGCGGTTCGGACACCTCCGAGTACGAGGCTTCGCTGCGTGTGGCTGCGCAGGGCGACCCGCGCGTCCTCTTCACCGGGTTCGTAAACGGCGAGCCCCTGGAGGAGCTTTACTCCAACTGCTACGCCTACGTGCTGCCGTCCGATGTCGAGGGCATGCCCATGAGCCTGCTGGAGGCCATGGCATACGGCCGCTGCTGCGTGACGAGCGACATCCCCGAGTGCGCGGATGTCCTCGCGGGCAACGGCGTGACGTTCGAGAAGGGGAGTGTCGATTCCCTGCGGTCCGCGCTGCGAGACCTGCTCGCGGACGCTGGCCGCGCAGGCGCCCTCGGCGCCGCCGCCAAGGCGCACGTCGAGAAAACCTACAACTGGGATTCCGTCGTCGAGCGGACCCTTGCCGTCTACGGGGGTGATGTCCGATGAGGATTCTTCTCGTAAACAAGTTCCACTACCGCAAGGGCGGTGCGGAGACCTATTACCTCACCGTCGGATCCGAGCTTGAGCGCATGGGGCATGAGGTGGCCTATTTCTCGATGAGGCACCCTGACAACCTGCCCTGCGAGTGGGATAAGTATTTCGTGACGCAGCGCGAGTACAACAACGTCAAGAACCCGCTCAAGGCGGCGCGCGACGGCATGGCGCTGATCTACTCGCCGGAGGCGAAGCGCAACTTCCAGGCCCTCTGCGAGGAGTTCCGCCCCGATGTCGTCCACCTCAACAACGTGCACAGGCAGATCACGCTATCCATTCTCGACGCCCCTTACCTGAGGGAGAACAAGGTTCCGGTCTTCTACACGGCCCACGATTACGTGACCGTCTGCCCCGGCTACCTCATGCTCGACGGCGACGGGCGCGTCTGCGACGCGTGCCTCGAGGACGGGTGCTACCGCCACTGCATCGAGCGCCGTTGCGTGAAGGGCTCGCGCGCGAAGAGCGCGCTGGCGGCGATGGAGGCGTCCTTCAACAGGGCCCATAAGTCCAACCGGCGTATCGACAGGGTCATCGCGCCCTCCAGGTTCATGCGTTCCAAGCTCATCGAGGGCGGCTGGCCCGAGGGCAAGGTCGTATTCCTGCAGAACTTCGCCGACGACGCGATCCTCGACCGTGCGGCGAATGCCGGGGCGGATGCGACCGACAGGGAGAACCCCTATCTCCTGTTCTTCGGGCGGCTCTCTGCCGAGAAGGGCGTCGACACGCTGCTGAGGGCCTTCGATGCCGCCTTGCCGAGCCTCCCGCAGAACATGCGCTTGGTTGTCGTCGGCGACGGCCCAGATGCCGCCGATTTCAAGACGCTCGCGTCTTCGTTGGGCTGTGCGCCTCGCATCGAGTTCGCCGGCTATCAGACCGGTGGGGCGCTGCAAGCGTATGTGGAGAGGGCGTCTCTCGCCATCGCGAGTTCGAGATGGCGAGAGAACATGCCGTACTCGATTGTGGAGGCTCTTGCTGCGGGCACGCCTGTCATCGGCACGAATATCGGCGGAATCCCTGAATTGGTTGATGAGGGGAAAACGGGATTCATTTGCGAGCCCGGGGATGTCCCTTCGATGGCGGATGCCATCTTGCGCGGCACGAGTGCGTTCTTGGATCGGTCCGCTTACTCGATGCTGCAGCGCAACTGCCGCTCCTACGTCATGGAAAACTGCTCGCGCGAGAAGTTCATGAACGACCTCGTGAACCTGTATAAGGAGTCAATCGATGGCTAACGGCCATAACAGCATCAACAGGATTGTGCACCGCTCCTGCGAGGAGATCGGCGCAACGTTCCGAATCGCCAGGGCGACGTCGTGGCCCGAGGCGATCAACACGTTCCGGGCGAAGCTCGACATCCAGGTCATGAGCCGCAACGGGTACAAGGAGCCGCCTGCGGTAAAGGAGCGGTTGCTGCGCAAGCATGAGACCGTCCTCAAATATCTCGAGAACCGCTTCGGCGATTCCTTCGAGTCATATGACTATGACGCACCGTTGCCGCCATCCGATCCCGCCCTCGAGGGGAAGATCTGGATGTGCTGGTGGCAGGGTGAGGAGAACGCGCCCGAGATCGTGAGGGCGTGCATCGACTCCGTGCGCCGCAACGCCGGTGGGCACGAGGTCATCGTCATTTCGGAAGAGAATCTCTCCGACTACGCTCATATCCCCGATTGGGTGCTCGAAAAAGTCCGTGCTGGCATCATGTCGCGGACCCATTTATCCGATCTGTTGAGGCTCTCGTTATTGGCTGAGCACGGCGGCATGTGGCTGGATGCCACTTTCTTCTGCACCGGCTCGCTAGGTGAATACATGGCTTTGCCAATTTGGTCCATTAAAAGGCCCGACTATCTGCATGCGTCCGTCGCCTGCGGCATGTTTGCAAATTATTCTCTTGAGTGCGACGTCGAACATCGTCGACTATTCGCAACTTTGAGGGATTACTACCTTGAGTATTGGCTTCAGAGTGATGAGTTAATCGATTATTTGCTTACCGATTACCTCATCGTCCTAGCTCAACGCCATGACTCCTCGGTCGCCGCCGCATTTGCGTCAATCGAATCAAATAATCCTCGTTGCGACGATCTTATTTCGATACTAGATAGGCCTTTCGATCAAAGTGCTTGGAGTGAGCTCCTTCTGGATACGAGCCTCTTTAAGCTCACGTGGAAGCAAGAATTTCCAAAACAAACTGATGGTAGGCAAACGTATTACGGCAGGCTATTGGAAGGGGGATTGTCGTGAGCAAAAAGAAAGTCCTGTTCGTCATGTCCTCAATGGACAATGGCGGTGCGGAGCGAGCGCTTCTCAACCTTCTGGAAGAGCTTCCGGAAACGCGCTACGACGTCAATCTCCTGCTTTTGAACCCCACCGGGCTTTTTATGGGGCAAATACCGTCAAAGGTAGCTGAACTTCAGACTCCCGCTAAAGTACGCGATTGCTTCACATCGGTTCGCGGCCGTAGGGCTGGGGTGTGGCGTCTAACGGCAGACGTTGTTTCCGGCATTGTCTCTCGCGATGAAGAGACCCGCCGCGGATTCCGTTGGAAATACTTCTTTTCTCCTGCCATAGATAAAATACCGGGTCATTACGACGTGGCTGTTTCATTTATTAACGGTCAAGTTCTCTACTTTGTCGATGAGAAGATTGAGGCCGATCGCAAGATAGTCTTTTATCACGGAGACTATCGCTCTGCCCGCTATTCGGAAAAATACGAGCGACCCTGCCTGGAACGCATGGATGGCATCTATGCCGTTTCCGATAAGTGCATCGACATCGTGCGCTCTGTTTTCCCTGAGATGGCATACAAGATGAAGAGTCTTCCGAACATTGTTTCTTCGGATGTAGTGCGACGCCGCGCGTCCGAGTTCATCCCGCCAGAGTACGATGCTGACGCGCCGAGAATCCTTACGGTGGCGCGCATCACTCACGAGAAGGGTGTGGACACCGCCATCCGAGCGGCAGCCGAGCTCAAGCAGCGCGGCTGCTCGTTTCGCTGGTACGAGATGGGAAAGGGGCTTACTGGCGATTCCGAGCAAGCCGCTTGCGAAAAGCTTGTTGAAGAGCTGGGTGTTGCGGACGTTTTCACGTTCTTGGGCGCCCGCGAGAACCCCTATCCCTACATAGCTAACTGCGACATCGTCGTGCAGCCGTCACGCTTCGAGGGAAAGTCAGTCGCCCTAGACGAGGCCAAGATTCTTACGAGGCCCATTGTTGCGATGGCGTACCCCACGGTCCATGACCAGCTTGGCGACAAAGAGGGAATCATCGCTGGCACTGACGCGGCATCGCTCGCTGATGCCGTGCAAGGGTTGCTCGAAGACTCCTCTCGTTGTGAGGAGCTCAGCTTCTATCTCAAGTCGAATGAGTACGGGAACGCCGACCGCGTTGAAGACTATTTCCAGGCTTTAGAGGGCGAGCGGCAATGAGGGCGACTCTTAGCATGAAAAATTCAGCTTCGAAGAAGCAGCGCGAGGCCGCCTGCCATTACTTGCTCATTTACCTTATGGTGGCTTTTGCTGATTCATTTCTGTACGACCGCATTCTCACGAACATTGTTATACCGGTGGTGGCCCTAATTGCTCTCATCGTTATGGCTAACAGGAAATATCAGCTTGTATATCCCATTTCGATATTGGCCTTGGGCTTTCTTGCCATGCTGTTCGTCCGGGTAAGCACAAACGCGCTCGGGCCGACTGAGCTTTTGGGTTGGGTAGCGATGGTGGGAATTACCCTTATTGCAGTGATGTTTGATGTTTCGAGTTTTCTTATCCGATTCATTAAGCTAGCGGCTTTCCTCACTGGCTTCAGCCTAGTTGTCTATTTGATTTCTCAGGTTTTCCCGGGAGTTTGGGGTCACCTATCTCCGTTTTCATTTTTCTTGTCCTTTGGAGATACAACATGGTTGGACTCCGTGAACAGGATCGTCGTCAACTATCGGGCCGATGGGCTGCTCCTGTACGTCGACCGAGGGTTTGACCACACGCGTAACGTTGGCATATTCAGAGAGCCTGCTGTTTACCAGATATTGCTCAATTCAGCTATCTTCGTGCTGCTCTTCATGAAGCCTAAGGAAATTGATGAGAAGACGCGTGCGCGGCTTTTGGCACTATTTGTGGCGGGTGTCCTCTCCACAAAATCCGCCACTGGCTATGCCACAACTCTCCTGGTCTTCTTCGCCTACTCTCTTTCCTCATTGAAGAAGGGCAATCGTGTTTCCGCAATTGTTCCGCTCTTCCTCGGGTCCATATGCGTGTTCATTTTCATCGCGTCTGCGATGGGGAACTCGGCGTGGGCTACGGACTCCGTTCTTGGCCGCTTCATGAACGACGGAGGTATTTCCCTGGACGCATCGGGTGAGGCTCGGGTCGGAGCTGCGAATGCTGCGCTGGCTCTTATGCAGCGATATCCTTTTGGATGTGGCTATAACGTGTACGGGACTGCCATTTCGACTGGTAACAGCGAGTTCGTTGGTGCCTGTTTACTTAAGGTGGCTGCCGTCTACGGTCCGATTATGGGCATCGCTATTCTCATTTGGACCTGTTATCCCGTTTTTAAATCTCGAGAGCTTGGCTTCTCCGCTAAGTTGGCTTTCGTCGCCATGTATCTCATAGCGACTTATCTCGAGTGCGAGGTCTTTTACACCACGCTTATTTTCATTCCAATTTACCTGTACTGCAAAAACGTGGCCGAAACGTCTGTCCAGCCCTTGCGCGCGGCCGCTTCTTCGTTTGGAGTCTTACGTGAAGCTCGCTAGCAACCTCGGCCGTAGCATGAGCCGGGCCATGGTGTACAAGGGCGTATCCATGGCCCTCAGCCTCGTCTACGTCCCCATCGTCCTCAACTATCTCGGCGATTACAAATACGGTGTATGGGCGTCGATCCTGAGCATCCTCTCGTGGATCTCCTACTTCGACCTTGGCATCGGCAACGGCCTTCGCAACCGCCTTTCCGAGGCCATCGCCTCCGACTCGCCGCGCGTATCGCCGAAGGCCCTCGTGTCGAGCGCCTACGCCATTCTCTCAGGCGTCGTCGCCGTCGTCGCCGCCGTCTGCGGCATCGCCATCGCGTTCATCGATTGGCCCGCCCTGCTTTCCGCCTGGGAGGTGGATGAGAGTCTGCTGTGCGTCGTTGAGCTCAGCTTCCTTGGTATGTGCTTCAGCTTCGTCCTTACGCTTTGCAATAGTGTGTACTACGCGCTTCAGAGGGCCCAGGTCGTCAACCTCATCTCGGTCTGCCAGCAGGCGGTCATGCTCCTGTCGGTCTGGCTGCTCTCGCTCACAGATTCCCGAAGCCTCACGGCGGTCGCGGTTTTTTACGTAGCTTCCAATATTTTGGTGTACGGCGTCTTCACGATCTACGTCTTCGCGAGGAACCGAGAGCTCGCCCCGTCCCCGCGCAGCTGCTCTCGTGCCGTGGCAAAGGACGTTGGCGGCCTAGGCATCATGTTCTTCATCACCCAGATCGCCACGCTTGTCCTCTTCACTACCGATAACCTCATCGTCTCGAATCTCTTTGGGCCCGAGCAGGTGACGGTCTACACAACCGCCAACAAGGTGTTCACGGTACTCTCGTCCCTGTTTGCCGCGCTCGTCGTACCTCTATGGTCAAAGACTACCGTCGACTACGCACGTGGCGATATCGCTGAAATCAGGCGGACGCTCGGGAAGATGTACAAGCTGTTCGCTGTCGCGGTGGGCGGGGTCATCGTCATGGTGCTCGTCTTCAAGCCCCTCGTAAGTGTTTGGCTGGGGCGCGACCTCGGGTTCGATGACTCACTCATTGCCCTTATGGGCGTCTATGCGATCGTATATATGTGGAACACCATCTACTCCCAAGTCATCAACGGACTCACGCTCGTCAATTTCATGGTGGCGGTTGCCTGCGTACAGGCGGTGTTCAACATCCCCCTTTCTGTCTTCCTCGCCACGTCGTGCGGGCTCGGAGTGAATGGGGTTCTGCTCGGGACGATTGCCGCCATGCTCATCAGCAGCGTGACGTACCCCGTCTATTCCAAGAAGGTTCTCGACCGTGCCGAAGCCTCCGGCCGCAGGGCCGTATGACTTACCGAGAGGAAGGTGTCTAGTGCCAATCATCAAGAAGCTGAAATATAAATTGTGGCGTCATTCGCACACGCCGGAGGAGTATGCGCGCCGTATCGGTGTGAACGCCGGTGAGGATTTTCATATTTACGGCGAGGTCGTATGGTCCACCGAGCCCTGGTTAATAACGGTGGGTGACAACGTTCACATCACCGACGGCGTTCGCTTTGAGACGCACGACGGCGGAACACTTCTGTTTCGCAAGGACGTTCCCGACTTGGAGGTCACCCGCCCCATCGTTCTTGGCAGCAATGTCTACATCGGCAACTGCGCGATCGTGATGGGGGGGTGACCATCGGGGACAACGTCGTTATCGGTGCCGGTGCGGTGGTCACGAAGGATATCCCCGGCGACTCCGTCGCAGTCGGCGTACCGGCAAGGGTTATCGAGACGGCCGACGAATACCTGGAGAAATTGAAGGCCCGCTCGCTACACCTCGGGCACCTCGCTTGGGAGGAAAAGGACCTGGCTCTCAAGAGGCACTACGGCTACACGGGCAGCTCCCGCGGTATCTATGAGTTTATGTAAAGGATTGGGTATGACTATCAACACCACTGCATTCAAAGACAAGACCCTCATGATCACGGGAGGCACCGGCTCGTTCGGCAACACCGTGCTCAAGCACTTCATGAACACCGACCTGGCCGAGATCCGCATCTTCTCCCGCGACGAGAAGAAGCAGGACGACATGCGCCACCGCCTGCAGGAGAAGTCCCCGGAGCTCGCCTCCAAGGTGCGCTTCTTCATCGGCGACGTCCGCAACGCCCAGAGCGTGCGCGACGCCATGCACGGCGTGGACTACATCTTCCACGCCGCCGCCCTGAAGCAGGTCCCCTCCTGCGAGTTCTTCCCCATGGAGGCCGTGCGCACCAACGTCATCGGCACGGACAACGTGCTGCACGCCGCCATCGACGAGGGCGTCGACCGCGTCGTGTGCCTGTCCACCGACAAGGCCGCCTACCCCATCAACGCCATGGGCAAGTCCAAGGCCATGATGGAGTCCATCATCTACGCCAACGCCCGCAACGGCGCAGGACGCACCACCATCTGCTGCACCCGCTACGGCAACGTCATGTGCTCGCGCGGCTCGGTCATCCCGCTGTTCATCGACCGCATCCGCAAGGGCGAGCCGCTCACGGTCACCGACCCCAACATGACCCGCTTCCTCATGAACCTGGACGAGGCCGTCGACCTCGTGCAGTTCGCCTTCGAGCACGCCAACCCCGGCGACCTGTTCATCCAGAAGGCGCCGGCGTCGACTATCGGCGACCTCGCCGAGGCCGTGCAGGAGGTCTTCGGCCGCGTGGGCACCCGGGTGATCGGCACCCGCCACGGAGAGAAGCTCTTCGAGACCCTCATGACCCGCGAGGAGCGACTGCGCGCCGAGGACATGGGCGGCTACTACCGCGTGGCCTGCGACTCTCGCGACCTGAACTACGACAAGTTCGTCGTCGACGGCGAGGTGGAGACCCAGGCCGACGAGTCCTACACCTCCCACAACACCGAGAGGCTCGACGTGGAGGGCACCATCGCCAAGATCAAGACCGCCGAGTACGTGCAGCTGGCCCTGGAGGGCCGCGAGCACGAGGCGGTGCAGTAGGGTGCGCGTCCTCGTCACCGGCGCCAGGGGCTTCGTCGGGAGGAACCTCTGCTGCGCCCTCAAGAACATAAGGGACGGCAAGGACCGCCGCGAGAGATACGCGGGTCTGCTGCCCCTCGAGGTCATGGAGTACGACGTCGACTCGACGCCCGCCGAGCTGGAGGACTACTGCTCCCGCGCGGACTTCGTCTTCAACCTGGCCGGCGTCAACCGCCCCAAGGACCAGTCCGAGTTCATGGAGGGCAACTTCGGGTTCGCCTCCACGCTGCTGGACACCTTGGAGCGCCACGGGAACACGTGCCCCGTCATGCTCTCCAGCTCCGCGCAGGCGAGCCTGTCGGGCCGCTTCGAGGGCTCCGTATACGGCGAGTCGAAGCTCGCGGGGGAGGGGCTCTTTCGCGATTATTCCGAGCGCACGGGGGCGCCGGTGCTCATCTACCGCTTCCCGAACCTCTACGGCAAGTGGTGCCGCCCTCGCTACAACTCCGCCGTGGCCACCTTCTGCGACGCGATCGCCAACGGCCGCCCCTACACCGTGAACGACCCCTCCGTGGAGCTGGAGCTCCTCTACATCGACGACCTGGTCGACGAGATGCTGGGCGCGCTGCTCGGCGAGGAGCACCGCTGCGGCTACGACGGACTGGAGCGCGTCGACGGTGACGGGTTCTGCTACGTCCCCGGTACCGACGTGAAGACCCTGGGCGAGATCGTCTGCCTGCTCGACGGCTTCCGGGACAGCCGCGAGTCGCTCTCGGTGCCCGACCTCACCGACGGGTCATTCTCCAAGAAGCTCTGGAGCACGTTCCTGTCCTACTACGAGCCGGGGAACTTCGCCTACGACCTCAGGCCCAACGTGGACGAGCGCGGCTCGTTCACCGAGTTCCTGCGCACGCCGGAGCGCGGCCAGGTCTCGATCAACGTCTCGAGGCCCGGCATCACCAAGGGCAACCACTGGCACATGAGCAAGTGGGAGAGGTTCCTGGTGGTCTCCGGCACCGCATCCATCAAGCTGAGGAAGGTGGGGGAGGACGCCGAGGGCAACCCGTTCCCCGTCGACGAGTACACCGTCTCCGGCTCCGACATGCGCGTGGTCGAGATGGTCCCCGGCTACACGCACTCCATCACCAACCTGTCCGACACCGAGGACCTCGTGACGGTCATGTGGGCCAACGAGCCCTTCGACCCCGAGAAGCCCGACACCTACCACGAGGAGGTCTAGCCGCATGGGCAAGGACTATTCCGATATCGCATTCAGGGACGACGGCCGCCTGAAGCTGCTGATCATCGTGGGCACGCGCCCCGAGGTCATCCGCCTGTCCGAGGTCATCAAGAAGTGCCGCCGCCACTTCGACTGCCTGCTGGCGCACACCGGTCAGAACTACGACTACACCTTGAACGGCATCTTCTTCCGCGACCTGTCGCTGGACGACCCGGACGTCTACCTGGACGCCGTGGGCGCCGACCTGGGCGAGACCGTGGGCAACATCATCGCGGCCTCGTACAAGCTGATGGTCCAGGTGCAGCCCGACGCGATGCTGATCCTGGGTGACACCAACAGCTGCCTGTCCGCCATCGCGGCCAAGCGCCTGCACATCCCCATCTTCCACATGGAGGCGGGCAACCGCTGCAAGGACGAGTGCCTGCCCGAGGAGACCAACCGCCGCATCGTCGACGTGATCTCCGACGTCAACCTGGCTTACTCCGAGCACGCCCGCCGCTACCTGAAGGACACCGGCTGCGCCCCCGAGCGCACCTACGTCACCGGATCGCCCATGGCCGAGGTCCTGCGCGCCAACCTGGGCAAGATCGAGGCCTCGAACATCCTCTCCGAGCTCGGCCTGGAGCCCAAGCGCTACATGCTGCTCTCCGCCCACCGCGAGGAGAACATCGACACCGAGGCGAACTTCACGAGCCTGTTCACCGCCATCAACGCGCTGGCCGAGAAGTACGACATGCCGATCCTGTACTCCTGCCACCCGCGCTCCCGCAAGCGCCTGGAGGCGACGGGCTTCCAGTTGGACCCGCGTGTGCGCATGCACGAGCCCATGGGCTTCCATGACTACAACTGCCTGCAGATGAACGCCTTCGCCGTGGTCTCCGACTCCGGCACCCTGCCCGAGGAGTCCAGCTTCTTCGCGAGCGTCGGCCGCCCGTTCCCGGCGGTGTGCATCCGCACCTCCACCGAGCGCCCCGAGGCCCTGGACAAGGCCTGCTTCACGCTGGCCGGCATCAGCGAGCGGGGCCTGCTCCAGGCCGTCCACACCGCCGTCGAGCTCGACGCGGAGGGGTCGCTGCCCGAGGCCCCCGTCCCCGACTACGCAGACGAGACCGTGTCAACCAAGGTGGTCAAGATCATCCAAAGCTACACCGGCGTCGTGGACAAGATGGTGTGGAGGAAGGCTGGGAGGTAAGGCGTGTCAAAGAGGGTCCTATTCATATCGTCCTTCCAGTTCCCTGAGGGCGATGCCGGAGCCACCCGGCTTCTTATGCTGGCTCGCGCTCTTCGGATGCAGGGCTGCGACGTTGAACTCTGCGGTATGGGCGACGAGTCGGTGTTCGACGGCTTTAAATGCCACACGCTCAACCCTTATCCCGATAACAAGTTTCTCAACTGGGCGATGTGGAGGCTGATGGGCCAAAGGGCCGCTTCTTTCGTGCGTGCACACGTCGATGAGTACGATGCTATCGTCTTCTCTTTTCTTCCCGCAAGGTCGGTAGAGGCGATGAAGGCGGCGTGCCGAAGCCGCGGGACGGTCTTTGCCGGTGATTTCACCGAGTGGTTCGAACCCGAACAGTTCCCGAAGGGCGAGCGGGACGGTGGGTACCTCGATCACATCAGACTTCTCACGCAGGCCGTTGACCCTGCTGTCAAGGTTATAGCCATCAGCAGCTATCTCCAGCGCCATTTTAAGGCGAGGGGCTGCAACGTCCTGCGTGTCCCCGCCGTCCTCGATATCGAGGAACTTGCGCCGCGCGATATTTCAGTCTGGCCGAAGGGCGAGGTGCGCTTGATGTACGCGGGATCGCCTGCAAAGAAGGACGCGCTCCACATCGTGCTCGCGGCGATAAGCGAGCTGTCCGCGGATGAGAGGGGGCGCCTGCGACTTGACCTGTACGGTGTGACCGATGGTCAGGCGCGTGGACTTATGCGTGACGGGGAGCCTTTGCCGGAGTGCGTTTGTGCCCACGGCCGCGTTCCACGCTCCGAGGTCGTCGAGGCGCTGCATTGCAGCGAATTTACCTTTTTAATGCGCGACCCCTCGAAGACCTTCGCCCAGGCGGGCATGCCAACCAAGGTGACGGAGAGTCTCGGTAGCGGCGTCCCCGTGATTTCGAATCTAACGTCCGACCTTGGCGAGTTCCTTTCGGATGGCACGAACGCCGTCGTGGTTGATGACTACTCGGCGAGCGCGTGCGCCAACGCCCTGAGGCGTGCCATCGCGCTCTCACCTGCTGAGCGTGCGCGCATGCGCGGGGAATCGGTTTCGACTGCAAGACGATTGCTTGACTATCGCGTCTATTCCAACCAATTGGCCTGTTTCTTGTTTGGCGAGAAAGGATTTTAAGAATGCGCTTAGCCTGGGTATGCAACAAGGCCCCTTTGCCGGTTTCGCGAGCCGCCGGGATTGACAGCGGTGTATTCGGTGGATGGCTCGACTCGACCGCGTCAAGCCTCTTGGGCATGGATGGCACGGAACTGCTCGTCCTTTTTCCTTGCGGGGAGGAAGTGTCTGGACATGCGGGTGCCTTGTACTTCTGCTCGTTTCCCGCGGATGTCCAGTCATCGTGGTTCGCTGATAAACTGGAGGCCTTCAAGCCTGATGTGGTGCATGTATGGGGGACCGAGGCCCCGCACTCTCTCAAAGCCGTCGAGGCTGCCTGCAAGCTGGGGATCGATGCCTCGACGGTGGTCTCGATTCAGGGCCTTGTGTCGATATACGGCCGATATCACTACGCTGAGGGCGTCCCCGAACCCGTGATTCGCCACCCGAGCTTTGGGGATTTCATTCGCTGCACGTCGCTAGAAAAGGCGCGCCTGGCCTTCATCCGCCACGGCGAAGCCGAAAGGGAATGCCTCAGGCTTGCCAAGCACGTTATCGGTCGCACCGAGTGGGACAAGGCTTGCGCTTACCAAGTGAACCCGAATTGCAAATATCATCACTGCAACGAATCGCTGCGAGACGAGTTCTACGCCGGCGACTGGAAATTGGATACCGTTGAGAGGCGTAGCCTTTTCGCCAGCCAGTGCTCATATCCCGTAAAAGGCTTCCACTACGCGTTGCGGGCACTTTCCATGCTCAAGGCTGACTATCCAGACGTTGTCCTTTACACCACGGGGGAGACGGTCTTTCGCGACAGTCTCAAGCGCAACCTGGGGCGCAACTCCTATCAACTGTACATCGCGCGCCTTATAGACGAGCTTGGGCTTCGAGATAACGTTAGGTTCCTCGGGCCGCTCGACGCACATGCGATGCGCGATCGCTACCTACGCACGCATGTCTTTGTGTCGCCTTCGACTATTGAGAATTCGCCTAATTCTGTCGGGGAGGCGATGTTGCTCGGCTGCCCAGTCGTCTCGTCGAACGTTGGTGGAGTTTCCGATCTGCTCGATCATGGCAAGGAAGGCTTCCTCTACCAATCGAGTGCCCCTTATATGCTCGCCTGGTACGTCAAACGACTGTTTGACGATGATTCTTTGGCTATGGAATTCTCCCATGCTTCGCGTAAGCGCTCATCCAAGACTCATGATAGGGACGCCAACCTCTCAACATTGCTTCGCATCTATGAATCGATTTCTTCATGTGGAGGGTCTTTCTCATGAATGAATACGTCAAAAGTGACGCCGTGAGGTACGGTGTCGTTCCAACCTTTCGAGGAGTCGCTTCCGAATATCTTAGAAACAAGACGTTTCGTTGGCAGGTTGCATTCAGGCTTGTGAACTCTACCGGCATCGAAAAGCTAATCGGTGCGATTCTCTGGAAGACCAATCGCAACCGCCAAAACATTCAGATTCATCGTAGGGCCACGGTGGGTTACGGCTTATATATTGGACACAACGGTCCCGTTGTTGTAAACCCCACTGCTATCCTGGGCAACAATGTTAACTTGTCCCAGTTCACGACTATCGGAGCTATTGATGGTGATGCTGCGGTTATCGGGGATAACGTTTATATCGGTCCCGCTTGCTGTCTGGTCGAGAATGTTCATATCGGGGACAACGTCACCATAGGGGCTGGGAGCGTTGTCACGAAAGATATTCCTGCTAATGCCACGGCGGTCGGTAACTACGCCAAGGTCGTCAACTTTAATAACCCTGGAATGTATGTGAGGAATAGATGGGAAGTGTAATAGCAGCATCAGTTAAACGAAGATCTGCCAAGGATCGTAACTCAAATGTTGAGTCCCTGCGCTTATTGGGCATGGCATGTATTGCCCTTAACCACTTTCCCTGGGATTACGACTCTCTTTCCTCCGCTTGCTTTCCGGGGGGGTATAGCGCTGTTCTTGGTGAATTTACTATCCAACTTCGGTGGGCTTGGTGACTGTCTGTTCTTTGGCATCAGCGCATGGTTCTTATCTGAGGAGATCCAGGGACTTGGGAAGAACGTCAAACGCGTCTGTACGCTCGAGGCGCAGCTTTTGTTCTATGGGACAATCCTATTTGCGACAACGTTGGCGACTCAATGCGCAGAAGGAGGTTCTTTCTCGCTGGGCGGTTTGTTCCACGCTTTGTTTGGTGCTTTCTTTCCCTTGATGTCTTCGCATTGGTGGTACACAACGAGCTATGCGATTTTTCTGCTGCTCTGCCCTTTTTTATGCGAGGGACTTCGGGTATTGGACAAACGGACCCATTCGCTTCTTTGCTTTGTCCTGTTGCTTCTCTATTCTCTGTTCCCATATTCTTTTCTGAATGGGTTAATTCGATTCGATATGTCCTATTCAGTTTGGCTATTTGTTTACCAATACGTATTAATAACCTGTCTTCGATGGCATTATTCAGAGATTCTTCTGAATGGGCGCCTGGGAAAACGATTGTTGGCATTGGGACTTGCGTTGGGAATCGGGACACAGGTTCTGTTTGGGTTTCCGTTGCTGATTATGGGCAAATCTATGCTTGGTCATCAGCTTTGGCTTAATACACCGGCGTGCCTTCCCCCGATGTTTCTCGCGCTTGGTGCGCTGATAATCGCATCAACGAAAAATCCCCGGACTAATCTGATTATCAATAAGGCGGCTACTGGCACGCTGGCCGTTTACCTTATTCTTACTGACACGGTAGCATCTCGTCTGATCGGCGCCGCTGTGGGCTCTTTGGGCCTGAATGGCATGGCGTATATGATGTTCTCGCTGGCTGTGGCGATGGGAGTATTCGTTTCTTGTATTCTCTTTGATCTTCTACGCCAAAGGCTCATGAGGCCCTTTAGTTCGATGATAAACAGTGCTGCGGAGTGGGTTATCGTGCTTCTGCATGAGATAGCAACGGCTACTTATGGGAAATGCTTGCGGTTGGGAAGGGACTAGCAAATAGTCAATTTCAGTATTTGGGAGAAACATGAATAAACAACGTCAGTCAAATTTCGAGCTGCTGCGTATTGTTTCGATGATGTTAATAGTTTTGCATCATTTGGGTTACTATGCGCCGGCTACCGCTGACGATCCCATTAAGACGGGTGTTTTATTGCTTCTTGCATGGGGGGGGGGAAGCTCGGTGTAAATCTGTTCATTCTGATATCTGGTTATATGACAGCTTGCTCGACTTTCAAATCCAGATCGCTGCTGCGTGTGGTATTTGAAACAGTGTTTTATTCAGTAAACATTCTTTTGCTTTATCTGATCTTTAATCCAGCTGTTGTTGACAGCGGCTCTAACGTTGTCAAGTCTTTCATTCCTTGTATTAGCTCAATGTATTGGTTTGTAACTTCATATATCGGCATGGTTATTGTTAGTCCGGTCTTGAGGCTACCATTGAATAAGCTCAGTCAAAAGCAGCTTTATAGATTTTTAATTTTCATGTTTGTCCCTTTGTCGGTTATTCCGACGTTTACCCACATGGATTTTATTGTTAATGGGTTTGTATGGTTCGTTTATCTATATCTAATTGCTGGATATATTCGTCTTTGGGGGATTTCGTGGTCTAGGCGCCTGGATTATAGACTGATTGGCATTTGCTTTGCTGTCATCTATATATCCAGCTTTGTAATATCTTGCGCTTGTGGAGTTCGTAAGATGCCCCTTACTGCAATGAACTCGGTTTTCATGCTGTGCATATCCGTCTGCGTGTTTAGAGTTGCATCGGAACTAAAAATTGGTTCAATCCTTTCTATCAATATGATGGCATCTGGTTCTTTCGCTGTTTATTTAATACATGAAAACTGGCTGGTGAGAAAGACGTTGTGGCCGTCTCTTGCCTCGATCTATAGTTCTCCCTCTATCGTGCTGCTATTCGAGGGCATTATTTTCGCCTGCGCGTTATTTGTTGCTTGTGTTCTATTGGATCTAATGAGGCAGAGGTTTTTTGAACAGCCTTTGTTTAAATTTATCGACTCTTGTTTCGTCGGACGTATGCTTGATTCATTTGATGAATGGGTTAATTCAATCGAAGGTGAATAGTCCGGTAAGGCAGAAATTACTTATCGGATTTAAGGAAGTGCGAATTATCTTACGGGGCACCGATGCGAGTCGGTGCCCCGGTACCGTCAAGATTCTTTCGCAAATTGATTTAACCGTCCTCGGCCCCGTCCTCTTCTAGCCCTCCGCCTTTCCCCTCAGCTCGTCCATCTCCTCCAGCTTCGACATGTCCAGGTACCTCCTCTTGCCCCACTCGTGCTCCACTATGTACTTCAGCCTCGCCGTCACCAGCATGAGGGCCGAATTGCCGTCCGGGAAGGTCCCGACGACCCTCGTCCTCCTCCTGATCTCGCGGTTGATGCGCTCGATCCCGTTGTTCGTCCTGATCCGGCGCCAGTGCTCAGGCGGGAATTCCGTGTAGGCAAGCGTCTCGGCGAACCCGTCGCGCACCGTCCTCGCGGCCGCCCCGAGCCGCATCGACTCCAGCTTCTCCGCCACCTCCTCGGCCTTTCTGGCGCATGCCTCGCGCGATTCCTGCGCGTGGATCGCCTTCAGCATGCGCGCCGCGGCCTTCCGCCTGGTCACGGGCACCCTTCCCAGCACGTTGCGGTAGAAATGCACCGTGCAGCGCTGGTAGCGGGCCCCGGGGAACACCTCCTCGAGCGCACCGAGCATCCCCGCGCACTTGTCGCCGGTGACGAGCCGCACGCCGGAGAGCCCGCGCCCCTTGAGCCAGGAGAAGAACTCGCGCCAGGACTCCGCGGACTCGGTGTACCCCTCGGAGCAGCCGATGATCTCCCGGTCGCCGGCGGAGTTGACGCCGATGGCGACCAGCACGGCCACGTTCTCGTAGGACCCTCCCCAGCTGCGCTTGAGGTAGATGCCGTCGATGAAGACGTAGGGGTAGCCGCCATCGAGCGGCCTCTGCCGCCAGGCCTCGATGGACGCGAAGGCCCTCTCGTTGAGGTTGGAGACGGTGCCGGAGGACACCGGCGCTCCCCACAGGAGCTCGGAGACGTCCTCGATCCTCCTGGTCGAGACGCCCGCCAGGTACATCTCGACGATGGCCTCCTCGACCGAGGTCTCGCGCCTGCGGTAGCGCTCGATGACGGCCGTCTGGAAGGTCGCCCCGCGGAGCTTCGGCACGCTGAGCTCGACTTCCCCGGCTCCCGTGACGAGCCTCCTCGTGTAATGGCCGCTGCGGTAGGCCTCCCGGCCCGCCGTCCTCTCGTAGCGCCCGGCCCCGACGAGCTCCGACGCCTCCTCGTCGAGCAGCGCGTTGAGCGTCTCCTCTACGGTCTTCCTCACCAGATTCTTTATGTCGTTGCGCAGCGACTCCTCGTCGACTGATACGATGTTCGCAGACACGGCCCGTGCCCCCCTTCGTCGGTGATTTGTTGTTTAGTCGCTAGAAATCATATGACGGGGCGCGGGCCGTGTTCCGCTATGCGGTTGTCAATTTGCGAAAGAAATTATGCGTCACCTGAGGAAAGGCAGCGCTACGGATTGCTTCCAAAGACGGTTTCTGCGACTGGATCGATATGCGCTACTGAGCTTGGATGGCTTTCTGGAGAGTACTGTTATTGGTCCGATTACAACACGGTTGTATCCTGTCTGAATGAAAATGATGCCAATGGCGTTAAGCTGGTCAGCAAAAATGACGTGAATAAAACTCAGCTAACCGAGATGACCTCTAGGCTTAAGGAGCAAAGTGTTCCCGTTCTTGAGGTCAAGTATGTGCCCGGCGCTTCGGCGACTATCGTGTGCATCGGCGATTCCTCTAAGATTTCGGGTACTGCCGGTAGTGACTGGATGGTTGTTGGCTAGGTGAATCATCTTCGCCTTTTACAAGCAAAGGTTATCGACTAGAAACACTTAATTGCGGTGGAAGCCTTCGGGCGACACCCGAAGAGGGTTGATGCGTCGGTCCTCTTTTTTTATTTAGACGTACTATTCGGCTTGGCAAAACAAGGACCCCATTTGGGGAAACAAATATCCGGCGGTTTTCCGCTTCGGGACGCGCAGTTTAAGCGTGTTTTTCGGAAGTGCGGGGAAACCGGAAACCTCCGAGCACAACCCGATTTTTGCCAACAAAACCGCAGGTCGCCGGAGCTCAAAACCGGGGCTTGGTCTGCCGATTTCGGTTTTTCATCGCACTTCCGGAAGCGTCCGACGGAAGCATGCGGCAAATTTCGGAACCCTCGAGCACAACGGTTTTCCGCATAAAGGAATCGCAGGTAGAAGCGTTTCGTCATTCCGGTGCGCTCTGTATTCCGGGAATTTTCCGCATACTTCCGGATTGAGCACCAACTTGGTTGGATTGTTTATCGATTTGGGGCTGCGGAATCTAGCTTATACCTTGTTATTTGTATTTAAATAGATACACTTAACTTATAAGTTAAGTGTATCTAGAAATGGAGGTGGCCCTTGGCAGAAGGATATGAACTTGTCGAATACAGAGATCCCAAGGGCCGACCGTTTTGGGAGTTGACGACTTCTCCTGACAACTCCCAATTTCAGAAGATGATGTCAGACCCTAAACGGAAATTTGTCGCTCGTAAAATGATCGACCAGATTTCAAAAATCTACGATTACGGTTTAAAGGTTGCGAGCGGGACCTCAAAGCTGCGACGTATCGATTCTAAGATTGGTCTCTATGAACTAAAAGGGTTTGACGGGGCAAATCGAGAGATGATTTATGCCATATGTCAGGGCGTAGGCAAAATTGTCCTATTGTTTTGGTTTAAAGGACATCAGGGATCAGGAAATATCAGTAAAGAAATCGAGCGGGCCAAGCGATTAGCCGTAATAGCGCGTCAGCTTCTGGAATCTGAGCGTTGACCTTTATACTTGGCTTTCGAAACGGAGAACACAATGAATAAAGTAGATTTATCTGATTTTTACGCCGAGACAGAAACTAGCGAAACACGCGCTTATGAACACGCGCTAGATATCGAGTTTATTGTTCATCGCGAGATGAAGCATTTGGGTTTAAGCAAAAGCGATTTGGCAAAGCGTATGGGCGTGAGCCTTCAGTCGCTTTCGAAGCTGTTGAATTCTCAGCCCAATATGACGTTGAAGACGATCGCTAGGTTCGAGCTCGCCTTGGGTATCAATATCGTTCCTAAGGTTACCGTTAGCTATTCTAAAGAGCTACCGTTTCTTTCATCCAACGATTCTGTGCGAGAGCAATGGTCATTCAGGAGCGAGCGTCCGTCCTCGCATGCGAATCTCGAGATGATTTCCGGAGGTTTGGCAGCATGAGTAGGGATTTTATTGCTCCAATTCAGATTGAATTTGTTCGTCGTTGACTCCGATTTTCATATCGAAGATTCGCCCTCGGATAATATGGATTTAAAAGTTGACGTCAGCTATCAGGATGTTCACCTTTGGAAAAAAGATAGCGGCGCGCACGCAAGTTTAAAGATGTGCGTATCTGGCAGTCTCGTTGACAGGGATGGTGATGCGCAGGAGAAGATGCGCGCTGGCGTTACGGTATCCATCTCGGTTTCGGCGCAAATACCAACGAACTCTCCCGATGACGAAGCACGTCACTATCTTCTTTCAAATGCCATTTCGATGGCGTATGCCCATGCGAAGAGCTATCTGATGGTTGTTACTGGACTTTCACCCATGGGAGCGCTTACATTGCCTGCCATTCTCCCTGCGGAGCTGTCAGCAGATTGCGATGTGCCTTTTCAGGGCGAATAGCATTTCCTCGATGAATCTAAGTCGAATGAGTTGCCACTCCCACATCCTCTGAAGATGTTCTTAATACAGTTTTAATAGTTGCCTTCGACCTACATTGACAGCGTACAATACGAACGTTTGACTATGACAAATGTGGAATTAAGGGGAGGTGCGCGCCGTGGAAGTGCTGGTTGTTGGCAACACCGCATATGTTGACGATGACTTTTGTGCCAAGGCGTTCCCCGGGGACCACGTTAAGGTCGTAGCCGCCGCGGATGCGCATCGCGACGAGTCATCGCCCCATGCCTCATGGAAAGAGCTACTGCAACACCTGGACCAGGCCTATGAGTTCGACCGCGTGGTCTATCTGTCTAACTACCTCACCCCGCATACCGATACCATGGGCGATATCGAGCTGCTGCGCTCGGTCTTTCGTGTGTGCATGGGTCGCCGGGTCCAGCTGCTGTATGTAGCGGGGCCCGCGAGCGCCGAGGGCGCCGCCGATGCCGCAGAGCAAACGGGAAAGGGCATTATCGCCCGAGTGGCTAACGACCTGTGCCGCCATTACGCTGCGCGCGAAGACGTTCAGGTAAAGATTCTGCGCGCGCCTTTCCTGTACACTGCCTCTGCCGCACTGGAAGATCCGTTTTTGGCGCCGTTGTTCGACGCATGCTCAACCGGATCGGTCGCTCTGCAGGGCGCGGAGGATGCGGCGTTTCCTCTGCTGTGTGCCGAGGAGCTCGCGGTGCTGGTGCGCCGCATCTTTGATAGCTGGGACGCCTCCTTTGAGACGCTCGATGTTGCCGATACTTTCCATCACACATCGGGTGAAGTGGGCGAGGCCCTCAAGGCGCTGTTCCCAGAACTCTCGGTTGCCTATGGCGATTCTGCCGGCTACGCCCTGCCCGCCAGCGACGTCGTTCGCGTGCGCTATGGCTGGTTTCAGCGCTACGACCTGCTGCGCGATCTCTCGACCATTCAGGCTCGCTGGGATGCTGGCCGCGCAAAGAAGGTCAACCCCTTGCGCGCCGCCATCGATCGCATCCAGATGCGTACGCTGCTTATCAAATGCCTGGAGACGGGCGTCGCCTGGGTCCTGTTCGAGGTACTGGAGCATCTGTTCTCCCAATCGGCCCAGCTCAACGTGCTCGATTATCGCCTGCTCTATGTCGTGCTCATCGGCACGCTGTATGGCCTGGACTTTGGCCTGGTTGCGGCGCTGTTGGCATCGGTGGGTTTGGCCGTGAGCTACTTTACCCAGTATGGCTATACCTTCCAGGGCCTGTTCTACGAGCCGTCCAACTGGCTGCCGTTTATCGCGTACTTTGTGGTGGGCGCCGTGTGCGGCTATGTGCAGCTGCGCAACAGCGAGGCCATTAAGGTCGAGCGCGACCAAAACGAGCTCGTGCGCAATCGCAATACGTTCCTCACACAGCTCTACCACGATGCCATCGAGGACAAACGCACATACAAGCGCCAAATTGTTGGGCGCCACGATAGCTTTGGTAAGATCTTTGCCGTGACGCAGGAGCTCGACGTGCTCAGCCCGCGTGACATCTACCGCAAGTGTTGCGAGCTCATAGGCGAGATTCTCGAAAACGATTCGGTGACGATCTACCATGTTTCGGGCGGGGCGTTTGCACGCCTGGTGGCGGCGAGTCCCGTGATTGCCGAAGACGCCAAGCGCTCGCTCTCGCTTGATCAGCTTGTGCCCCTTTTGGGCGGCGAGGGTCGTTCGAGCCTGTGGGTGAATCGCGAGCTGACGTCGGGGCTTCCCATGTTTGGATACACGATCGAGCGTGACGGGGCACCCGCCGTGCTGATCTTTGTGCGCCGCGCGGCCCAGAACCAAATGACGCTCTATTACCAAAACCTGTTCCGTATCCTATGCGGCCTGGTCGAAAGCGCGCTGGGGCGTGCCTTCGACTATGAGGCGGTGGCGCAGGATAAACGCTGCGTCGATGGCACGTGCGTGCTCAAGCAGGCGGCCTTTGGCCAAGAGCTCGCGGCCGAGCAGGCGCTGTCAGATGGCAAGATGGGCAGCTTTTTGCTCTTGCGTGTGGTGCCGGGCATGGAGCCTGTCGGCGAGCTGGTGGGCGCAATTGGGTCGGCAATCCGCGAGAGCGATGCGGCGGGCCTGGTCGATGGTGACGTGCTCTACCTGCTCATGCGCCAGGCAAAGGCGTGCGACCTGCCCATTATCCGCGAGCGCCTGAGCGCGAAGCAGATTGCGGTGGAGCTCGTCGACGGCGAGGACATTGTGGCGCTGCTGCAGCACATTGCCGACACCGGTAACGGCGAGGGGGATGTCGCTTGATCTCGCTTCTCGTTGCTGCCGTCTTGCTGCTGATTCATGTGCTGGTTTGCCTAGTATTGTGGACGCTTATGAAGTTGGGCCTGCTGCCGGTGCGCGGGCATATGCTGGTCGTGATGGTACTCGTGCCGTTGTGGGGACCGCTGCTGGTGGTGCTTGTCGCGCGCAGCGCCGTGTTTGGTGTGGGCCTCAAGGACGCCACGTTGGAGTCGTTGCGCATTAATGACGAGCTGCATCGCAGCATCTTGGTGCACGACCGTGAAGCCGATGCAGGCGTGATCCCACTCGAAGAGGCGCTCATCGTCAACGACCCGGCAGACCGGCGCCGCCTAATGCTCTCCATGCTTACCGAGGAGCCCGATGCGTACCTGGCGCAGCTGCAGGTGGCTAAGCTGAACGACGACGTTGAGGTGGCGCACTATGCCGCGACGGCGGTGGCGCAGATCTCCAAGGAGTCCGACCTTAGACTGCAGCAGCTGGAGCACGCCTTTAAGACCGACCCGAGCGCGCATAACCTCAATAAATATTGCGATTTTCTTGGTGAATACTTGGACTCGGGCTTGGCCGAGGGACGCGTGGCTCAGATTCAGCGTCAACAGTACGCGCGCCTGCTTGCGCGCCGCTGCGAGCGCGAGGACTCCGTTGAGCTGCGTATTCGGTATGCCGCGGCACTGGCCGATGTCGACCAGATCGATGAGGCACAGGCCGTGACCGACCAGCTGGTGCTCGACGTGCCCGAGGAGCAGGAGGTTTGGATGCTTTGCCTGCGCCTGGCGGTTATGCGGCGCGACGGTGACGAGGTCCACCGTGTGATCGATGCGATCGACAAGCAGCATGTGTACTTGAGCGCCGCCAACCGCGAGGAGCTGGCGTTTTGGCGCAACGGAGAGGAGGCCCGATGAGCGTGGTGCAGCATATCCGCGACCGTGCGGGCCATTTTCGCTGGATGGGACTGCTCGTGGTGTGGGCGGTCTTTATTGCCATGGCCGCCGTGCTGCTGGTGGAGCGCGCCGGCGTGCAGTACGGTGCGGGCCAGCATAAGCTGGGGATGCTTGCCGCCAACGATGCGGTACCGGCCTCCTCGGCGATATTTGGCCAAAAGCCCACGTGCCTGGTCATTACCGATACCGACCAAGCGGGCGTCGAGGATGTAAAGGAGCAGTTCGACCAGATCCTGCTCGACATGAAGATCGCGCACCGCGACGTGGACCTTGCCCTGGACGGCGCGGATGCCATTCCCTCGCTGACGTCCTTCGATCGCGTGATTTTGCTCATGCCGTCGCTCGATGGCCTCGGTGCGCACCTGACCGACATTATGAGTTGGGTGAGTGCCGGTGGTTCGCTTATGCTCGCCATGTCGCCGGATAACTCGAGCTATCTGCAAGTGATCGCTCCCAAGCTTGGCATTGAATCGGCCGGATATGACTATGTAAAAGCCGAAAGCATTGTGCCGAGCGAGAACTTTATGCTGGGCGGGGGAGAGCGCTACGAGCTCTCGGACCCCTTTGATTCGTCGCTTTCGGTTTCGCTGCGCGAGACGGCGCGTGAGTGGGCTAAGACCGGCGATGCGGGCGCCCCGCTCATTTGGTCCAATGACTGCGGTAGCGGGCGAACCGTGGTGTGCAATATTGGTGTCTACGACAAGGTCATGCGCGGTTTTTACGCCGCGGCGATCAGCCTGCTCGGCGATGCCACGGCCTACCCGGTCATCAACAGCGCCGTCTTCTATCTGGACGACTTTCCCAGCCTCGTGCCCTCGGGCGACGGCACCTACATCAAGCGCGACTACGGGCTTTCCATCGCCGACTTTTATGCCAAGGTCTGGTGGCCCGATCTGCAAAAGCTCGCGCAAAAGTACGGCATTCGCTATACCGGCGTGATGATCGAAAACTACGAGGACGCGGTCAACCAGACTGAGCCTGCTCGTCAAGCCGATACCACGCAGTTCCGCTACTTTGGCGGCATGCTGCTGCAGATGGGTGGAGAGCTGGGCTTTCATGGCTACAACCATCAGCCGCTGGCGCTCTGGGATACCGACTACGGCACGCTGTACGACTACAAGACGTGGAAGAACAAGGAGACGCTCGTCGCGTCTCTCAACGAGCTCATCGCCTTTCAGGACGAGGTACTGCCCAACGCGCACGGCTCGGTCTACGTGCCTCCGTCAAATATCCTTTCGGACCGCGCGCGCAAGCTTATCGGCACCGACGTTCCTCGCATTAAGACCATCGCCAGTACGTATTTTGAGGATGGCACCGACCTGCCGTACGTTCAGGAGTTTGGCGTGGCGAGCGATGGCATCGTGGAGCAGCCGCGTATTGTCTCGGGCGGCATGGTCAACGATTCCTATATGCGCCTGGCTGCCGTGTCCGAGCTCAACATGCACTATGTGAGCACACACTTTATGCACCCGGACGACCTGCTCGATCCCGATCGCGGCGCTACGGAGGGCTGGGAGGTCTACAAGGGCGGCCTGACCGACTACCTGGACTGGCTTACCAAGTCTGCGCCCGATCTGCGTTGCCAGACCGGCTCGGAATGCTCGGGTGCCATCCAGCGCTTTTCGTCCGTGACGGTGAGCGTGGATACCAGCGCGGATGCCTGGAAGCTTAGCCTGGGCAATTTCCACGACGAGGCGTGGCTCATGTTCCGTGCCAACAACGGCGAGCCGGGAGCAGTCACGGGTGGCGAGATTACGCATCTGACGGGCGACCTGTACCTGGTCAAAGGCACGGACAAGACAGTGACCATTGCGCGCAAGGAGGGTGGCGACAAATGAGAATCTGCTTGGTACTCGAGGGTTGCTACCCCTATGTGCACGGCGGCGTGTCCACCTGGATGCACGGCTACATTACGGCCATGCCCGAGCACGAGTTTGTGCTGTGGGTGATTGGCGCGCATGCTGCCGACCGCGGCAAGTTTGTCTACGAGCTGCCCGGCAACGTGGTTGAGGTGCACGAGGTGTTCCTGGACGACGCACTGCGCCTTTCGGGCGAGCAGGAAGAGGCCGACTTTAACGATTGCGAGCGCGAGGCGCTGCGCCGCCTGGTGTCGCTTTCTAATCCGGATTGGGACGTGTTGTTCGATATCTTCCAGCGCCGTCGCGTGCATCCGCTCTCGTTTTTGCAGAGCCGCACGTTTATGGATATCTTCCGTGACGTGTGCCTGACCGAGTATCCCTACACGCCCTTTGCCGACGCATTTCACACCATGCGCTCCATGCTGCTGCCCGTGCTCTACCTGCTGGGCAGCGAGGTGCCGGTGGCCGATGTGTACCATGCCATCTCGACCGGCTACGGCGGCCTGCTCGCCTGCCTGGGCTCGAGCGTTGCCCATGCGCCGGTGCTGCTCACCGAGCACGGTATCTATACCCGCGAACGCGAGGAAGAGATCATTCGCGCCGACTGGGTGGTGCCGTCGTTTAAGGACCGCTGGATCCGCTTTTTCTACCTGCTTTCGGAGGAGATCTACCGTCGCGCCTTTCGCGTGACGAGCCTGTTTCACAACGCCCGCAAGACGCAGATTGATATGGGCTGCGATGCTGACAAATGCCTGGTCATTCCCAACGGCATCCAGTTCGACCGCTTTAAGGATATTCCCTTAAAGCCCGATGACGGCTGGGTGGACATTGGCGCGGTGGTGCGCCTGGCGCCCATCAAGGATGTCAAGACCATGATCTATGCCTTCTTTGAGCTGCACGAGCGCCTGCCCAAGGTACGCCTGCACATTATGGGCGGCGTGGACGACGAGGAGTACGGTGCCGAGTGCCACGCGCTCGTCGATACCCTGGGTGTGCACGATCTGATCTTTACCGGTCGCGTCAACGTGGTCGAGTACATGGAAAAGCTCGACTTTACCATTTTGACGAGCATCTCCGAGGGCCAGCCGCTGAGCGTGCTGGAGTCGCTTGCTGCGCGTCGTCCCTGCGTGACGACCGAGGTGGGCTGCTGCCGCGAGCTGCTCGAAGGCGCCTCAGGCGACGACTTTGGCGTGGCGGGTCTTGTGACGCCGCCTATGTATCGCAAGGGCCTGGCCGATGCCATGGAGCGCATGTGCACAAGCCGCGCCCGCCGTATCGAGATGGGGGAGCGCGGCCAGCGTCGCGTTGCCACGTACTTTTTGCACGAGCAGATGCTCGCCAACTATCGCGCGCTGTACGACGAGACGGCGCGTGCGTTTGACCTGCCCAGAGAGGAGGAGTAGCCGGTGGCCGGAATCGGTTTTGAGCTCAAGCGCCTGTTTAGGCGCAAGGGTCTGTTTGCCACGATGCGCGCCTATGGCTACGCCGGCATTGTGTGCACGGGCCCCATGCTGCTGGGCGTGTTGCTCCAGGTGGGTATCTTGGTGCTGTGCGGTCTGTGGGGTGTGGGCAGTGCCAGCCAGGATTTGCTGGTGTGCATGGTGACCTATACGCTGCTGGCCTCTCTTGCGCTTACAAGCTTTTTCTCCATGCCGGTTACGCGCTTTTTGGCCGACATGCTCTTTGCCGAGCGCGAAGAAGAGGTCTTGCCCTCGTTTTGGGGCTCCAACGCCATCATACTCGTTGCGGGCACGGTGCTCTACGGCGCCTTTTTGCTGTTCTCGGGCGCCACGCTGCTACAGGGGCTGCTGTGCCTGTGGCTATTCAACATTATGATCGTTAACTGGAATGGCATGAGCTACCTCACGGCCATCAAGGATTACCGTGGCATTCTGTGCAGTTTTGCGGCTGCCATTGGCGTGGCGTGCCTGTGCGCCCTGGCTGCGCTGGCGCTGGGACTGCCGCCGGTCGAGGGCCTGTTGGCGTCAATCGCCCTGGGCTACGGCGTTATGCTGGCCTGGGACGTGGTGCTGCTGTACCGGTATTTTCCGCAGAGCGACCGCAGCCCCTGGCTCTTTTTGCAGTGGCTCGATCAGTTTATGCCGCTCGCGCTTACGGGCCTGTTTACTAACCTGGGGCTCTTTGCGCACCTGGTGATTATTTGGGCCGGTCCCATTGGCGTGCAGGTCAAGGGCTTGTTTTATGGCGCGCCCTACCACGATGTGCCGGCGCTCATCGCGTTTTTGACCATCCTGGTCACGACTGTCAACTTTGTGGTCTCGGTCGAGGTCAACTTCTATCCGCGCTACCGCGACTACTACAGCCTGTTTAACGACGGCGGCGTGGTGGGCGATATTGTGGTGGCCGAGGAGGAGATGCTCGCCACGCTCAACCGGGAGCTGTGGTTTTGCGCGCTCAAGCAGCTGTTTGTGACCGCGGCGGTCATCTCGCTCGAGACCACGGTGCTCTCGGCCCTGCCATTGGGTTTTAACAGTCTTATGCACGGGTATTTTCGCACGCTGTGCGTGGGCTATGGCCTGTATGCCGTGGGCAATACGGTGATGCTCATCTTGCTGTACTTTACCGACTACAAAGGAGCCGTTCTGGCCTCTGGCCTGTTTGCCGGTGTGGCAGGGCTGGCGACCGCCGTGTCGTTGCTTTTACCGCAGCAGTTTTACGGCTTTGGCTTTTTGTTGGGTGCGGCGGTGTTTTTAATCGTGGCGCTGCTCCGGCTCGATACCTATACCGCCAACTTGCCGTATCGTATCCTGAGTCAACAGCCCATGGTGGCGACCGACAAGACGGGTCGCTTTACACAACTGGGCCGCTTGCTCGACCGTGCCGAGCAGCGCTATGAGGAAGGCCGCCATAAGGGTGAGCCGCATGGTTGGTTTGAGCGCACGGTGGTCCGTGTGTATCGCAACCATTGGGGAGGTTCTGATGACCGATAGGATGATGTCTCGTCGTCGCCTGATTGAGGCGGCTGCCGGTGCGCTGCTGCTTTCGGGCTGCTCGGTGCAGGAAGACTCCTCGACCAAGAAGGTCAAAAAGCAGGACAAGATTAAAAAGGCCGAGGCCTCGAATGGGGCCAAGCACCTGCGTGACAAGGACGAGCTCTACGAGGTCTACGATGACTCGGGCATTGTGACCATGTACCTGACGGTCTCACGCGGCAACAGCTCCGAGAACACTGATCATAGCTGGGCCGAGATCAATGCGTACTCGGTTTATGACTACGCCGACATGGGCGTGGCGCGCTATCAGGTTATGGGCCTTTTGCAGGCTGGCGACGAAGACGGACCGGTGGCCGGCGAGGTTGGCTATGGCGAGGAAGTGCCCAATGCTACCGTGCAGGTGCGCGGCCAGACGTCGAGCTCCTACACGCAAAAGAATTACAAGGTGGAGCTCAAAAAGGGCAAGGGTACCTGGCGCCAGCAGCGTGCGATTGCGCTCAACAAGCACATGGGCGAGGGCGTGCGCTTTCGCAACAAGATGGCCTACGACCTGATTCGCGGTATTCCCCAGATGATGGGCCTGCGCACGCAGTTTGTGCACCTATGGGTGTGCGACCAGACCGAAAAGTCCAACGACACCTTTGAGGATTACGGCCTGTTTACGCAGGTAGAGCAGCTTAACAAGACGGCGCTTAAGGCGCACGGCTTGGATAAGAACGGACATCTGTACAAGGTGAACAACTTCGATTTCCATCGCTACGAGGACACCATTAAGCTTGCCGATGATCCCGACTACAACCAGGCCAACTTTGAGGGCATGCTCGAGATTAAGGGCGACTCGGACCACACCAAGCTCATCGAGATGCTCGATGCGCTCAACGACGAATCGCAAAAGATCGATGACGTGCTCGACACCTACTTTGATACCGAGAACCTGGCCTATTGGCTGGCTTTCCAGATCCTGACGGGCAACTGCGATACGCAGAACCGTAACTGCTATCTGTACAGCCCGCTCAACTCAAATACCTGGTACTTTTTAGATTGGGATAACGACGGCATGCTGCGTAAGCTGGAGCTTTCTCTTACCGGGTTTTCGGACTACGCGAGTTGGGAGCGCGGCGTAAGCAACTACTGGGGCAACGTGCTGTTCAATCGTGCGCTGCGCAGCAAGGCGTTTCGCAGTGAGCTCGATCGCGCCGTCAAGGACCTGCGCTCGTATATGACTGAGACGCGCCTGACCAAGATGATTAAGCATTATCGCGAGGTAACCGAATCGCTGGTCTTTGCTTCGCCCGATATCGATAATCTGCCTGTCACCAAAGACCAATACGGGCAGATTGCCGCGGCGATTCCCTCCGAGATCGAGGAGAACTACAAGAGCTATTGCGAGAGCTATAAAAAGCCCATGCCGTTCTACATTGGTGTGCCGCAGATCGATAACGGTAAGCTGCGCATGAGTTGGGATGCCGCGTACGACTTTGAGGCGCGCGATATTCGCTATACCGTCGAGCTTGCGCGCGACTATGCCATTAGCGACGTGCTATTTAAGGCCGAGGACGTGCTGCTTCCCGAGGTGACCTGCGACGCGCCCGATACCGGCCAGTATTTTGTTCGCGTGCGCGCCACCAACTCCGACGGCTATACGCAAGATGCGTTCGACTATTACGTGATCGACGATGGCAAACAGTACAGCATGAAGTGTTTTTACGTGCAGGACGGCGGTAAGGTCGTGGAGGATACGTATGAGGAGGGCTAGCGCGCTACTTGAGCTCTTGGCTGCTCCGCCCGTACGTGCCACGCAGGAGCGTTACCGCCACGAGCTCAAATATCTCATTAATGAGGGTGAGCACGCTGCGCTTGCCTGTCGCATGGCGCCGGTGTTTAAGCTGGACAAGCATGCTCAGGCAGGCGGTTACACCATTCGCAGCCTGTACTTTGACGACTACTGTAACTCGGCCTACGAGGAAAAAGACGCCGGTATTCTCATGCGCAAAAAGTATCGCGTGCGCATCTATAACGGCGGCGACAAGGTGATTAAGCTCGAGCGCAAAAAGAAGTACGGTAGCTGGATCTATAAGGAGGACGCGCCACTTACGCGCGGCGAGTTTGAGCAGATTCTGGCTGGCGACTACGACTTTTTGCTGAGGAGCCCGCACCAACTCTGCCGCGAGTTCTACATCGAGTGTATCTGCAACATGATGCGCCCGCGGACCATCGTGGACTACGAGCGCGAGCCGTGGGTGATGGACGAGGGCACCGTGCGCATTACGTTTGACATGAACGTTCGTGCCGCGGTGGGAAGCTTTGATATCTTTGACGCGACGCTGCCCGCGCTGCCGGTCCTGGAGCCCGGCAAGTTGGTGATGGAGGTCAAGTTTACCGAGTTTTGTCCGCAGCTGGTGCGCGATATGGTGCCGCCGGGCGCGGCCGAGCTCACGGCGGTCTCCAAGTACTGCCTGTGTTACGAAAAGACCGCCTACCTGCGCGGATTTAATTACTGGGAATCGGATTTTGAGAACCGAGGGGATATTTAGACCATGAGCACCAGGGACTTTTTTAAGAACTCCGTCTTGGAGGCGTTTGGTCAGGTCGACCCTGCCAAGATCGGCCTGTCGCTGCTCGTGGCGCTCGCCATGGGCATCCTGATCTATTACGTGTACAAGCGCTTTTTTACCGGCGTGGTGTATTCGCGCAGCTTTGCCGTGACGCTCGTGGGCATGTGTGTGCTTACCTGCATGGTCACGCTCGCAATCTCGACGAACGTGGTCATCTCGCTCGGTATGGTCGGTGCTCTGTCTATCGTCCGCTATCGTACGGCGGTCAAGGACCCGCTCGACCTGCTGTATCTGTTTTGGGCCATTACCACGGGCATTACGGCGGGTGCCGGCATGTATGCGCTCGTGGGGCTCACAGCGGTGGTGATCGTGGCCATGATTGCCGGTTTTGCGAGCCAGCAGGACAAGTCGCGCGTGTACATGATGGTCATCCACTACACGGGCCAGACCACCGGCGACGATATCGTGCGCGCGTTTGGGCGCACTAAGTTCACCGTCAAGTCCAAGACCATGCGCGGCGACAAGGTCGAGATGGCCGTCGAGCTGTTCTCGGACGGTGTGGATATGCCCTATGCCGACGCCATCCGCGCGCTCGATGGCGTTGAGGACCTGACGCTCATCCAGTACAACGGCGAGTACCACGGCTAAGTTTGTTCCGGCGTTCTAACGAACGCCGGACCGCTCGACGCTGCGCAGGCATCTGCCGGGCGATCTGTCGCTCAAACCGTCGCTCGCGTACATAAAGTACGCTTCGCTCCTCTTTCGCGGCACCTCGCCACGGCAGCTGCCCGCTCGCTGACGTTTGCTCGACCTGAGTGGGCCGATTTGGTTCGCATGCCGTCTTCACGGGTATTATGGTGAAAGCGATTTCAGCAAAAGGGGTGCTCGTGGTAAAGATGAAAGATGTGGCCGAGTTGGCCGGCGTTTCGAGCGCCGCCGTCTCGCGCTACCTCAACGGTGGTTACATATCGGCGGACAAGGCCGAGCGCATTAAGCAGGCGATTGAGCTGACCGGATACGTGCGGTCCAGCCAGGCTCGCGCGCTGCGCACCGGCTCCACCAAGCTCATCGGCGTCATCGTGCCTAAGATCAACTCGGAGTCCGTGAGCCGCATTACGGCGGGCATTGGCCAGGTGCTCGGTCACCGTGGCTACCAGATGCTGCTTGCCAACACCGACAATGCGGCCGATCGCGAGCTCGAATACCTCGATTTATTCCAAAACCACCCTGTCGATGGCATTGTGTTGGTGGCAACCATGATCACCGATGAGCACCGTCGCGCGTTTGAGTCGTGCCGCGTGCCCATCGTGCTGATCGGCCAGAATGTTGAGGGCGCGGCGTGCGTCTATCACGACGATTACGAGGCCGCCTTTGAGCTGGGCCATGCGCTTGCGGGTCGCGTGGACGGCAAGATCGCCTACATTGGAGTTACCGAAGAGGACCGCGCGGCCGGTTATGACCGCCGTCGCGGTTTTGAGGCCGGCTTGCGCGCCGCGGGTAACCCGCTCGATGCCGCTTTGATTCGTCTGGGCTCGTTTACGCTCGACTCGGGCTATGGTGCGGCGCGTGAACTGCTTTCCGTCGCTCCCGATGTTTCGTTTATCGCCTGCGCGACCGACACCATGGCAGCGGGCGCGCTGCGTGCCATCGATGAGGTTCGAGGCATGGGCGAGGGCATGCGCCGCGTGAGCGGTTTTGGCGACAACGCGTTTTTGCGCGCGCTGACGGGCGGCATTCCCACCGTGCATTATGGCTACCTGACCAGCGGCGTCGAGGCGACCAATATGTTGCTCAATACGCTCGATGGCGTGGAGGGGGAGAGCGGTCTCAAGACACTCAAGCTCGGCCATCAGCTTATGAATGTCTAGGTCTTGGGCATGTCTGCCTGTCCCTGACCCGTCTGTTTTTGCCGTAAAACTACCTTTCGCCGGCTTTTTCCTACCGTTCACCCTACTGTGAAAACGATTACAGATATATGAAACTGAAAACGATTACAGTGTAAGTGTCAAAGATGGCCGGGTGCACATGCGCCCGTTTGAGGAAAGGGAAGTCATGGACTACCGTAAATCAGCCCAAGAGGTGCTCGACAACATCGGTGGCGCCGGCAACGTTGTTTCGGCCGCACACTGCGCCACGCGTCTGCGCCTGGTGATTGCCGATAACGCCAAGGTCGACAAGGAGGCCCTCGAGAATATCGACGGCGCCAAGGGCGTCTTTGAGGCCCAGGGCCAGCTCCAGATTATTTTTGGCACCGGCACCGTCAACAAGGTCTACGAGGAGTTCATCGCGCTCAGCGGCGTCGAGGCTGCCACCAAGGCCGAGGTCAAGGAGGCCGCGGCACAGCAGCAGAACATCTTTATGCGCGCCATTAAGGTGCTCGGCGACGTCTTTGTCCCCATCATCCCCGCCATCGTGGCTTCGGGCCTGCTGCTGGGCATTATGAGCGCCCTCAACTTTATGGCCTCCAACGGCTTTATCGCGCTCGATACCAATAACTTTATCTACAAGATCGCCGATCTGGTCTCGGGCACGTCCTTTGGCATTCTGCAGATCCTGATCGGTTACTCCGCCGCTAAGGCCTTTGGCGCCAACCCGTATCTGGGCGCCGTCGTCGGTGGTGCGTTCATCAACTCCTCGCTGCAGAGCGCCTATACGGTTGCCTCCGAGGGCGTGCAGACCATGGTCACCGTCATTCCTGGTGTGTACAGCTTTGAGTGGGTCGGCTATCAGGGCCATGTGATCCCCATCGTTATCGCCTGCGCCATTCTGGCCTTCCTCGAGAAGCGCCTGCACAAGATCGTTCCCGAGATGTTCGACCTCTTTGTGACCCCGCTCGTCTCGGTGTTCGTGACCGTGCTCGTGACGCTCGTTGCCGTCGGCCCCATCTTTGTCTGGGCCGAGAACGCCATCCTCGGTCTGATCCAGACCCTGCTGACCCTGCCCTTCGGCATCGGTTCCTTTATCGTCGGCCTCTTCTATGCCCCCACGGTCGTTACCGGTATCCACCAGATGTACACCGCCATCGACCTGGGTCAGCTCGCCCAGTACGGCGTGACCTACTGGCTGCCTATCGCCAGTGCCGCCAACATCGCCCAGGGTGGCGCCGCACTCGCCGTTGCCTTTAAGACCCGCGATGCCAAGATCAAGGGCCTGGCGCTTCCTTCGGCTCTGTCCGCCTTCATGGGCATTACCGAGCCTGCCATCTTTGGTGTGAACCTGCGCTTCTTTAAGCCCTTCATCGCCGGCTGCATCGGCGGCGGTTGCGGTGCCTTGGTCTGCGCGCTCACTTCGCTGGCTGCCTCCGGCACGGGCGTTACCGGTATCTTCGGTATTCTGCTATGCCTGGCCCAGCCCGTGCAGTACGCGATCATGTTTGCGGTCGCCGCGCTGGTTTCCTTTGCCATCTCGTTTGTCCTGTACAAGGACGAGCCCAAGGCTTCCGAGCAGGCCTAAGAGCTTTTGATTGAGGGGATGCCCGCGGGTTGTATGCTCGCGGGCGTTTCCCGTATCTGGTGCCGATCTCTGGTGCCTTGTTACTTTTGATCCGTTAGGACTTTGATATGTCTAATGCACTTGGTCGCGACCTTGCAAAGCTGGTCGCCGCTGTTGACGCCGCCGCCTCTGAGTGCGGTCATGGCGCGTATGGCCAGCACTTCCATATTATGCCGCCGGCGGGTTGGCTCAACGACCCCAACGGTCTTTGCCAGGCGGGCGGCGTGTTTCACGCGTACTTCCAGTATGCCCCGTTTGATGTGAACGGCGGCGTTAAGATGTGGGGCCATGCCACAAGCCGCGACCTTATGAACTGGGAATATGTTGGCGCGCCGCTGCTTCCCGACGAGCCGTTCGACTGCCATGGCGTGTATTCGGGCTCCGCGCTTGCCGAGGACGGTCGCATTCGCGTGCTGTACACGGGTAACGTTAAGCTCTCCGATGCGGACGGTACGTACGACTACGTCAATACGGGCCGTCGTGCCGATACCGTGTATGTGGAGAGCACCGACGGCCAGACGTTTGGGCCTAAGCGCGTCGTGCTGGCGTCCGAGGATTATCCCGAGGATCTGACGTGCCACGTGCGCGACCCCAAGGTGTGGCGCGATGCTGCCGGTCGCTACCACATGGTGCTGGGCGCGCGTCGCCGCGTTGAAGGCGCGCATGTCGAGAGCCGTTTTTGCGCCATGCACGGCGAGGGTGCCGGACGCGATGTGGGCGAGATCTTGGTCTATGGTTCCGACGATATGTTGAGCTGGGAGCTCGAGAACCGCGTGTCGACGCCCGAGCGCTTTGGCTTTATGTGGGAGTGCCCGGGGTATCTGGAGCTTGAGACGGATGGCGCCGTACCGGCGAAGTTCCTTTCCTTTTCTCCCCAGGGGCTCGAGGGCGGTCGTTGGGACCGCGGCAACGTGTACGCTGCTGGCTACATGCCTGTATCGGGCGACATCACTGGTGACAAGGACGCTTATGAGCTTGGCGAGTTCCGCCTGTGGGACGCTGGTTTTGACTTCTATGCTCCGCAGGAGTTTACGTCCGAGGATGGTCGCCACATTTTGATCGGCTGGATGGGCATGCCCGATGAGCCGACCTATGGCAACGCCCCCACCGTGGTGTGCGGCTGGCAGCACTGCATGACGGTGCCGCGTGAGCTTACAGCCGGTGCCGGCGGCGTGGTGCTGCAACAGCCGGCGCGCGAGATTGAGCACCATTATGCCTCGGTGCGTGTGGGGGAGGGCTCGTTGGAGGTTGCCGGCGATACCTGCTTTGACGTTGTTGCCAACGGTGTCGATGGCGCGTTTACGGCGATGGTTGATGGCGAGCTGAAGCTGGCGTTTGTGCCCGCCGAGGGCGAACTGCCCTCGCGCTTTGAGATGCGATTTACCGATGAGGGTCGCGCTTCTGCCGGCTGCGGTCGCACTGTGCGTTGGGAGCCCGTCGACGAGGTTCGTAACGTTCGCATTGTTGGCGATGTCTCGTCGGTCGAGGTGTTTGTGAACGATGGCGCGCTCGTGTTCTCGACGCGCATCTATCCCGAGTCCTATGGCGTGGCCGTTGACGCTCCGGGCGCGAACATAAACTACCATACGCTCAGCATTTAGGCGAGTCGTCGCATATCGGCGCTATACTGCAGCCGTTGCCCACGATGCGGGGAACACCCGCATCGTGGGTTTTTGTTTTGAAGGGACGGTACCGCATGGGCGTACAGCAGCTAGAAGAGGCCTGGGCTTTGAGGACCGGCGCGCGTGAAGCGCGGTTGCTCGCGGCCTCGCATGTGCCAGCAGCGTTGTCGCAATTGGGGATTGTGCGCCCCGGTGACCGCCTGGTGGCCTTTGCGGATGACTTTGCCGAAGCCTTTGCGCGCGGCTTTGATGCCTGCGACGTGGCTATGGTGGGCTCACCGTCCGCCGAGGCGTTTGCCGCCGCATCCGAGGGCTTTGATGCTTCATTTGATGCCGAGGGGCCGCATCTGTGGTGGTTCGTCAACTCCATCGGTGGGTTTGGACTGCGCGTGCCCGATCTGCGTGCGCTGGGTCGAGCGGCTCGCGAGGCCCATGCGCTGCTGGTTGTGGACAACACCGTGGCATGCGTCTTTGGCTGCGATCCGCTGCGGTTGGGTGCCGCGCTGTCGTTCGAGGCACTTGACCGCGTGTGCGCCGGTAAGGCTCCGCGCAAGCTCGTTGCCGCTTCGGTCGCGCGCTCGCAGCTCAAGCGCCATCGTGTGGATGCTGCTGCCGAGTGCGCGCATGCGTTGTATGCGGGCTGCGGTGCTTTGGCGCTCGACCTTTCTACCGAGGAGGCCGACGTGCTGGAGCGCGGGCTTTCCTCGCTCGACGCCCGCATGCAGGCACACTTCGACCGCGCCCGTGCGCTGGCCGAGTATCTGGCCGCCAACGAGATGGTGCGCAACGTGCGCTATCCCGGGCTGAGCTCGCATCCCGACCATGCGGTTGCAACGGGAATCCTCGAGCACGGCTTTGGTCCGGCAGTTGAATTTGATCTTATCGAGCGTAGCGCGGATGATCTGTTCGTTGTTTTGCCGGGGGAGTTTCGCACATCGCCCGCCGGCGGCGCAACGACGCGCCTTTCGGCCCCACGCGGCAAGCAGGGGAGCACCATCCGCCTCTTCGCTGGCACCGACAATCCTCTGGTCGTAGCGTCCGTCCTAGACAACGCTCTCCGCAAATTAGCTACTCTTTGATGCTGGCGATGAGGGCGTTGGCTTTGGTGGCGATGACGTTGTTGATGTCGCCCTGCAGCTCCTCGTAGGCCGCTATGGCTCGCTCGCCGGCGGGGGTGAGGGTGGATCCGCGGGCACCGTCGCGCTCGATGAGCTTGCAGCCCAGCTGGCCTTCGGCCTCGTTCACGATGCGCCAGGCCTTGGAATACGCCATGCCCATGGTCTTGGCGGCGCGGTTGAGCGAATGCTCGCGGGCGATGCCTTGCAGCAACAAGACGCAGCCGTGGCCGAACACGCCCGGCAAATCCTTGTCGCACGCTTGAATGACCAACTTTGCCGTCGTTTTGTACTCCATACGCTCCACGTCTCCCCGCTAAAGTGTTTGCTGGGCAAACGCAAAGCCTGCGTCAAACCCTCGTGTGCTCTTCTTAAATCATGCATTGTAGCAGTCAAAGTGCGTTAAGATACTTCCCCAGTATTGGGCGCCCAAGGTTGGGCTGGGTCCTACGAGGCCTGCAGCCGACCGGTCGCATGGAAAAAGGAGAAACATGGCTACGTTCTTTCCCGGTGAGTCCCACACGTTTTCGGAGTATCTGCTGGTTCCTGGTTACTCGTCCTCGCAGTGCATCCCCAACAACGTCTCTCTTAAGACGCCGCTAACCCGCTTTAAGCGCGGTGAGAAGCCGGCAATCACCCTGAACATCCCCATGGTTTCCGCCATCATGCAGTCCGTCTCGGGCGTCGATATGGGTGTCGCGCTCGCTACCGAGGGTGGCCTGTCCTTCATTTACGGTTCCCAGAGCGCCGAGTCCGAGGCCGCTATGGTCAAGGCCGTCAAGGATCACAAGGCCGGCTTCGTTCAGTCCGATTCCACGCTGACCCCCGACATGACCATGGAGCAGGTCATCGAGCTCAAGGAGAAGACCGGTCACTCCACTATGCCGGTCACCGACGACGGCACTCCCAAGGGTAAGCTCCTGGGCATCGTCACCAGCCGTGACTATCGCCCCAGCCGCGATGACCACCAGACGAAGGTCTCCGAGTTCATGACCCCGCGTGAGCAGCTCATCGTGGGCGACAAGAACATCAGCCTCAAGGTTGCCAACGACGTCATCTGGGACAACAAGCTCAACGCCCTGCCGATCGTCGACGACAACGATCACCTGATGGGTATTGTCTTCCGCAAGGACTACGACAGCCACAAGACCAACCCCAACGAGCTGCTCGATAACGACAAGCGCTACATGGTCGGCGCCGGTATCAACACCCGCGACTATGCCGAGCGCGTGCCGCTGCTCATCGAGGCCGGTGCCGACGTTCTGTGCATCGACTCCTCCGAGGGCTTCAGCGAGTGGCAGAAGCGCACCATCGAGTGGATTCGCGCCAACTACGGCGAGGACGTCAAAGTCGGTGCCGGTAACGTCGTCGACGCCGAGGGCTTCCGCTTCCTGGCCGACTGCGGTGCCGACTTCATCAAGGTCGGTATCGGCGGCGGTTCCATCTGCATTACCCGTGAGACCAAGGGTATCGGCCGTGGCCAGGCCACCGCGCTAATCGACGTCTGCCGCGCTCGCGACGAGTACTACGAGGAGACCGGTGTCTACGTGCCCGTGTGCTCCGACGGCGGCATCGTCTACGACTACCACATGACGCTCGCCCTTGCCATGGGTGCCGACTTCATGATGCTGGGCCGCTACTTCGCCCGCTTCGACGAGAGCCCGACCGAGCGCGTCAACGTCAATGGCCAGTACATGAAGGAGTACTGGGGCGAGGGTTCTGCGCGTGCCCGCAACTGGCAGCGCTACGACCTGGGCGGCGCCGCGAAGCTCAGCTTCGTCGAGGGCGTCGACTCCTACGTTCCTTACGCCGGTTCCCTCAAGGACGGCGTGGGCGGCACGCTCTACAAGGTCAAGTCCACGATGTGCAACTGCGGTGCCCTCTCGATCCCCGAGCTCCAGGAAAAGGCACGCCTAACGCTGGTCAGCTCCACCTCCATCGTCGAAGGCGGCGCCCACGACGTAGTCGTGAAGGACTCTCAGCAGAGCGTTTCCTACCGCTAAGCGGCTTTCCCAAGCACCGCACCTTGCCGTTCAAACCGTCGCTCGCGTACCAAAGTACGCGTCGCTCCTCTTTCACGGCAATCTGCGGCACTTGGAAAACCCGATCATGCTTGGGCGGGTAACAATTAGCGGTTGATTCACAACCACGTTATTTAGATAAAGCGAGATGCCTGCAAGTCGCAGGCATCTCGCTTGTCGTATTTGCTATTATCAGTCGAGTCAACCTTAGGGTCGGGCGGCTTAGCTTTGTTCGCTACAAGTTCCGCACGCAAAGAAGAGCACTAAATGTGCTCTTCGTCTTGCGCAGGACTGTCCGCAGTAGCGAATAAAGCTAAGCCGACCGACCCCAGCTAAGATTAAAGGAGCTGATATGTGCGATTGCACAGATCATAAGGACGAGATCCCTGTCTACGACGCGCAGGCCATTGAGTCCAGGTGGATGAAGGCCTGGGAGGACTCCAACCTCTTTGCCGTCGACACCGACGACAGCAAGCCCAAAAAGTATGTGCTCGAGATGTTCCCGTATCCGTCGGGCGACCTGCACATGGGCCACGCTCGCAACTATACGATCGGCGATGCCATGGCCCGTCAGGCCCGCATGCGCGGCTACGACGTGCTGCATCCCATCGGCTTTGACGCCTTTGGCCTGCCCGCCGAGAACGCCGCCATCAAGCACAACACGCAGGCTGCCGCCTGGACGTATAAGAACATGGACCAGGCGCTCGCCACGATGAAGCGCATGGGTTTCTCCTACGATCTGGATCGCATGGTCAAGACCTGCAGCCCCGACTACTATCGCTGGGGTCAGTGGATCTTTGAGAAGATGTGGGAAAAGGGCCTGGTCTACCGCAAGAAGAACCCGGTCAACTGGTGCCCCACCTGCAAGACCGTTCTGGCCAACGAGCAGGTTACCGAGGGTAAGTGCTGGCGCTGCGGCACCGAGCCCGAGAAGCGCGACCTGGAGCAGTGGTACTACAAGATCACCGAGTACTCTCAGGAGCTGCTCGACGACTTGGAGAAGCTCCCCGGCTGGCCCGAGCGCGTCAAGCAGATGCAGGCTAACTGGATCGGTCGCTCCGAGGGCGCCGAGGTCGACTTTACCCTGTGCGACCAGGATGGCGAGCCCATCGAGGGCGACGAGGGCAAGATCACCGTCTTCACCACGCGTGCCGATACGCTCTTTGGCGTCTCCTTCTTTGTCCTGGCTCCCGAGTACGCCGGCCTGCACGAGCTCGTCGAGGGCACGGAGTACGAGGAGGCCGTGACCAAGATTGTCGAGGACTCCAAGCATATCTCTGCCGTCGAGCGTGCCCAGGGCACCCTCGAGAAGCACGGTGCCTTCACGGGCCGCTATGTGGTAAACCCCGTCAACGGCGAGAAGGTCCCCGTGTGGGTTGCCGACTACGTCGTGGCCGACTACGGCACCGGCGCCGTCATGGCCGTTCCCTGTGGCGACCAGCGCGACTTTGAGTTTGCCCGCAAGTACGACCTGCCGATCGTGCCGATCATCCTGGACGATGACGATCGCGCTGCTGTCGAGGCCAGCGGCGAGACCATCGACACCTTCCATGCCGAGACCGTCGACTGGGACTGCGCCCACGCTGCCGAGGGCACGCTCGTCCAGTCCGGCAAATACACCGGCATGCGCGGCGGTAAGCACTCCGAGGGCGAGGCTGCCATCGTGGCCGACCTCGAGGCCATGGGCTGCGGCCGTCGCAAGGTCGAGTTCCGTCTGCGCGACTGGCTCATCAGCCGCCAGCGCTATTGGGGCAACCCCATCCCGGCCATCCACTGCGAGCACTGCGGCATCGTGCCCGTGCCCGAGGATCAGCTGCCGGTGACGCTGCCCGAGAACCTGGACCTGGGCGCCGGCGAGACCCTCGCCGAGTGCAAGGACTTCTACGAGACCACCTGCCCGGTCTGTGGCCGCCCGGCTAAGCGCGAGACCGATACCATGGACACCTTCACCTGCTCCAGCTGGTATTACCTGCGCTATACCGATCCGCACAACACCGAGCTGCCCTTCTCTCGCGAGGCGGCCGACCGTTGGATGCCCGTCGATAACTACATCGGCGGCATCGAGCACGCCATTCTGCACCTGCTCTACAGCCGCTTCTTTACCAAGGCGCTGCGCGACCTGGGTCTGCTGAGCGTTGACGAGCCCTTCACCAACCTGCTGTGCCAGGGCATGGTCAAGGACGAGAACGGCGACACCATGTCCAAGTCCAAGGGCAACGTCGTGCCCCCGAGCTCGGTTATCGAGCCCTACGGCGCCGACACCATGCGTTTGGCGATCCTGTTTATCGCCCCGCCCGAGAAGGACTTCGACTGGGATCCCAAGGCCGTCGAGGGCGCCAACCGCTTTATCAAGCGCGCCTGGCGTATCGTGTGGCAGCTCGTCCAGTCGGGTGACGCCAACGTGGCCTTCGACAAGTCCGTGCTCGACGAGACCGCGATGAAGCTCTACCGCGAGCGTCACCGCACCATTGCCAAGTGCACCGAGGACTTCGATCGCGGCCAGTTCAACACCGCGATCTCGGCCGTCATGGAGCTCGTCAACGCGGCGAGCGCCTACCTCAACGCCACCGAGGGTGCTGACCGCGACAAGGCCCTGTGCTACGGCGTGGCCAAGGACATCGTGAGCGTTCTGGCGCCCATCTGCCCGTTCTGGGCCGACGAGCTGTGGCACGAGGCGCTCGGCTGCGAGGGCAACGCCTACACCGCCGCCTGGCCCGAGTTCGACCTGGCCGAGTCCATCGAGGACACGGTGCAGATCGTCGTCCAGGTGCTCGGCAAGGTCCGTGGCCGCATCGACGTGGCCTGCGATGCCTCCAACGAGGAAATGCAGGCTGCCGCCGAGGCTGCCGTCGCCAAGTGGACCGAGGGCAAGACGGTCGTCAAGGCCATCTGCGTGCCCGGCAAGCTGGTCAACCTGGTGGTTAAGTAAACCTCGCGCACATAGTTGACGCACAAAAGACGAGGGGCGATCCGGCTGGGTCGCCCCTCGTTTTGCGTTATATGCCATGCTTGGCTTGTGTCGAGTGTCATCCTCTACGGAATGTGCACCAGGTCCCTAAAGTAGACGTTGCCCGTCTGCTCCTCGAACATCCAGATGTTGAGGTAGATGTCGTTGAGGTCGTTGTTCACGTCAAAGTCCGGATCGTCGAAGGTGCCTACAAAGGTGAGCATCGCGGTCGTTTCTTCGCCTTCGGCGACGGGTTGGCGCATGCGCACGTCGCGGACGACACCGTTGGCGTAGGCATAAGCATCGACATCGCCAAACATCATGTCGACATCGTTGTTGTTTGTTATCGCAAAGACCAACACGGCGTCACCGTAGCCATCCGTGTCCTTGCCCACGCAGGCAACATGGACGTTCTCGTCTGCCTCAAGGTCGATGGGGAACTGTTCTTGAGGGTCGGGACCTAAACCCTGGGGATCGACTCTATCTTCGTCTATTTTGTCGAAACGCTCCGAAGGCGTCGTTTTCTCGATGGCTTTGGTGCTGCCGAGGTCCGGCTCGCATTGTCCGGTTTTACCATCGATGTTGTTGCAGCCCGCCAGAGCGAACGAGCAGGCAGCGACGACGAGCGCGGTCGCGCAGAGGGTGCCTAGACGTTTCATGGTGCCTCCTTGCCGTAGAGATACTGGAAGGTTGTACGGTCAATGCGTGCGGCAGGCTTTCTCGCTACAGAATGCCTCTCAGCTCTAGTCTGGCCGATGTGTGTCCAGGGATGGAATGCCCATAGGGCCCGATTGGGTCGGCGCGCTGGGACGCATGGCCCGTTTTGGGGCTTTTGGGGAGCACCGCACAGGAGCCCTCGTCTAATTGTCCTATTCTTGTGGAGAAGCTGTGGGCGCGCTGACCTGCGAATTTCGTTGACGCTTGCACGTTTTCGCAGGTATTGGTATAGTTTGCTTGCAAATGAAGTAGTAATTGAAAGAAGTGGGGTTTCGGCCCCGCTTCTTTTTTGTATGGATGGAGGTGCCGCAATGGTCAAGACCAAGACCGAGCTGGCGATCATCGACGCGCTCGAGGCCGTCGCTCCCCAGCACGATGTCGACATTGTCGACGTTGAGCTCGTGGGCGCCACCAAGGCCCCCTGCGTGCGTGTGCGTATCGAGGGCGCCGAGGGTCAGAGCCTGTCGCTCAACGACGTCACGGCCAACACCAAGTGGGTCGGCGATGTGATTGAGGAGCTCGACCCCATCTCTTCGAGCTATACGCTCGAGGTGTCGAGCCCGGGTATGGCGCGCCCGCTGCGCCGCCCGAGTGACTTTGCCCGCTTTGTGGGCGAGAACTGCGAGCTCACCTCCACCGCCACCGAGGGCCGTCGCAAGTACGCCGGCAAGATTGCCGCTGCCACCGAGACGAGCGTGACCCTCGAGCTCGAGGGCGGCGAGTCCGTTACCCTCGATTTCTCTGATGTTAAAAAGTGCAAGTTGAAGCCCACCTACGACTTCAAGCCCGCGAAGGAAGGAAAGTAAGATGGCAGCATCCGACATGATGTCCGCCCTGATGGAGCTTTGCCAGGAGAGGCACATCGACCAGCTCTACCTGATCGACCGCCTGGAGCAGTCGCTCGCCAAGAGCTATGCCGAGATCCTGCATCTTGAGTGGGGCGCCAAGGTGACCATCGACCGCACCACCGGCAAGATCTACGTCTACCGTCTGGAGCCGATCGACGATTCCATGGACGAGGAGGGCAACTTCACCGAGTTCGAGGAGATCGACGTCACCCCTAAGAACACGAGCCGCATCGCCGCTCAGCACGCCAAGGCCGAGATCAACGCCATTGTGCGCAACTCCGCCCGCGAGCAGATCTACGAGGAGTTCTCCGGCCGTATCGGTGACCTCATCAGCGGTACCGTGCTGCAGTCCACGCCCGACTTCACGATCGTCAAGATCCGCGATGGCGTCGAGGCCGAGCTGCCGCATTTTGACCAGCGCCGTTACGAGAACGAGCGCAACGAGCGTCCGATGGGCGAGCGCTATCTGCACAACCAGCACATCAAGGCCGTAATCATCGACGTTCGCGACCCCAACTCCAACCTGCAGCCGGTTCGTGGCGAGCACAGCCGTCCGCCGATTGTCATCTCCCGTACCCACCCCGAGCTCATGCGTCGTCTGTTTGAGCAGGAGGTGCCCGAGATCTATGAGGGCACCGTCCAAATCAAGTCGATCGCCCGCGAGCCCGGCCAGCGCTCCAAGGTCGCCGTCCACTCGCTCGACGACCGTCTGGATCCCGTGGGCGCCTGCGTCGGCCCCAAGGGCAGCCGTGTTCGCGCTGTCGTGGGCGAGCTCCGCGGCGAGCGCGTCGACGTCATCCTGTGGGATGCCGATCCGGCCGTCTACGTCGCCAACGCCCTGTCGCCCGCCAAGGTCACCCGCGTCCTCATCGACGAGGAGAAGGCCTATGCCGGCGTGATCGTGCCCGACGACCAGCTTTCGCTCGCCATCGGCAAGGAGGGC
>ENA-ORUF01000193-ORUF01000193.1-human-gut-metagenome-genome-assembly--contig:-NODE-193-length-94505-cov-3.776940_pt1 | contig 94505 bp, 89 predicted proteins | sample MGYA00242077_ERZ509203 | MGnify/ENA primary metagenome ERZ509203 (study PRJEB26280, sample SAMEA2338834) | human gut metagenome | biome: human gut; feature: human-associated habitat; material: faeces... | reverse complement strand
GTCAACTATTGAAAGCGCCGTATACCGAACGGTACGTACGGTGCTGTGAGAGGACGGCGGTTAGCCACCGCCTCCTACTCGATTATCAAGTTTTTAAATATCCGCAGTGTTTGCATAACGGACGATTCTGAGTTGCTGTGATATGCTATAAGTACAACGATACATTACACGTGCAAACTAAAAAAATAATTGCAAAAGAAGAAAGGAGCCTTGAAGAATGGAGATTCTTGATACCGGGTTCGATATGGGTGCTTATGAAATGAAGAAACATATGTTTACCGTAACCACAATGACGCCAAAGCTCTGTGATGCTCTGCAGGTTGTGGAAGCTATGTTTGAAGAGGACGGGCGACACTGCTGGACATCGTATCTGGCGGCGGATGTGCTGAATACATGCATACATTGCGTGCAGGCGACAATTAAGGAAGCGTCCCATGCGCTGAATATCCCCGTTAAAATTTTATACCGATGTGATGCGTTATATGCTGTTCAGGATGCTGTGATGAAAACATCCAATCGGAAAGAAGATGTATCACAGTGGAGTCTTGCGTTTGCGCTGGCAATATACGAAGAAAAACGTGGGTTTGCAGACCAGGTAATTCCGATGTATCGGATCTGCCGGGATACACACGATGGTCTTCCAATGTTTACCACGGATGAACTCATTCCGTTTTTCCGCATGTATGCTGATAAAATTGATGAATGGTTGAATGAAGTTTTTCCGGAAGAATCCGAGGCAAGTAACTGGAGTGATAAAAACACGGAATATCATGATATCTTTAAAGTTCTGTCTGGATTAAACAATCTTGCAGAACGCCTGGAACATCTTGGTTGATCAAATAATAAGGATATGTAGAACAACAATAGCCGGCTCTTTTACGAGCCGGCTGTTTTGTGTCAGTGCGGAATTTGACCCATCATCCACCACCATAATTAAGCTGAACATATATACAAGGAATGGAGGGAAACCGTAAGTCGCACATGGTTTTCCTTTCCTTCCGTAAAGCTAAGGAAAGGAGCATTTTATGAACATTATCAAAAGAAACGGCATGGAAGTTCCATTTGACCGCCAGAAGATCGTAACCGCGATCACAAAAGCAAATGAAACAGTCAACGAGGAAGCCAGATTAAAACCGATCTACATCGAAGCAATTGCTCAGGATGTGGAAGAAGCGGTCATGGCGCGCATCAGTGTTGTCCATGTGGAAGACATTCAGGACATGGTGGTTTTTGCATTGATGAAACACGCGCCGGTTGTGGCAATGAAATATGAAAAGTATCGCGAAAAAAGGGCAATGATTCGTCGGGCAAATACGACTGATGATAAAATTCTGAGCCTGATCAATTGCGAAAATGAGGAGGTCAAACAGGAAAATTCCAATAAAAACCCAATTATTAACTCAACACAGCGTGATTACATGGCTGGCGAGGTCAGTCGTGATTTATCCGATCGTATTCTGCTGCCAAAAGAGGTAGTGGATGCGCACAAGGCCGGCATTATTCATTTTCATGATTCTGATTACTTTGCACAGAAGGAGCATAACTGTGACCTGGTAAATCTGGAAGACATGCTTCAGAACGGTACGGTTATTTCCGGAACCATGATTGAGAAACCGCATAGTTTTTATACCGCCTGCAATATTACCACGCAGATTATTGCGCAGGTGGCGTCTAACCAGTATGGAGGGCAGTCTTTTTCACTTGCGCATCTAGTGCCGTTTGTGGAAGTATCGCGTCAGAAGCTCCATAAACAGCTTGACGCGGAAATCGAGGCAATTGGTATTTCAATGAATAAAGAACAGCGGGAAGCAGTAGTTGCAATGCGCTTAAAGGATGAGATCACCAGAGGCATTCAGACGATTCAGTACCAGCTGATCACCCTCATGACCTGCAATGGACAAGCTCCGTTTGTAACCATGTTTATGTATCTGGACGAAGTGCCGGAAGGACGCCAGAGAGATGATCTGGCCATGCTGATTGAAGAAGTACTGCGGCAGCGTTATCAGGGCGTAAAGAATGAAAAGGGTGTTTGGATTACGCCGGCATTCCCGAAACTGATCTATGTTCTGGATAAGGACAATATCACAGAAGGTGCCAAATACTGGTACCTGACCAAACAGGCGGCACGTTGCACAGCCAAGCGCATGGTCCCGGACTATATTTCCGCGAAGATTATGAAAGAAATGAAAGGAGCTGTGTACACCTGCATGGGTTGTCGTTCTTTCCTTACCGCAGAAAAAGATATCCGGAATAAAGACGGAAGCATGAAATTCTATGGCCGCTTCAATCAGGGAGTTGTCACCATCAATCTGGTAGACGTTGCTTTAAGTTCTGGAAAAGATATGGACAAGTTCTGGAAGATTTTGGATGAACGTCTGGAATTATGCCACAAAGCGCTGCGTTGCCGTCATGAGAGATTGCTTGGTACACCTTCCGATGTGGCACCGATTCTCTGGCAGTTTGGTGCACTGGCAAGACTGAAGAAAGGGGAATCCATTGACAAGCTTCTGTATGACGGATATTCCACGATTTCCCTTGGTTATGCAGGACTGTACGAGATGTGTATGTACATGACCGGAAAAAGCCATACGGATGAAGAAGCTAAGCCGTTTGCGCTGTCCGTGATGCAGAGGCTGAATGATAAGTGTGCGGAATGGCGCGCAGCAGAAAACATCGGGTATTCCGTGTACGGCACGCCACTGGAGTCCACGACCTATAAGTTTGCAAAAGCGTTGCAGAAACGTTTCGGCATCATCAAGGATGTGACGGATCACAATTACATTACAAACAGCTATCACGTCAATGTACGTGAGAAGATTGATGCGTTCAGCAAACTGAAATTTGAGTCCGAATTCCAGAAGCTTTCTCCAGGCGGAGCAATCAGCTATGTGGAAGTGCCGGATATGCAGGATAATATCCCGGCAGTTTTGTCCATTATGCAGTTCATCTACGAAAACATCATGTATGCGGAGCTGAATACCAAGAGCGACTATTGCGAATGCTGCGGATATGATGGCGAAATCAAAGTCGTTAAGGATGATGCCGGAAAACTGGTGTGGGAATGCCCGAACTGTGGAAACCGCGATCAGAATAAGATGTCTGTTGCCCGTCGTACCTGCGGATACATCGGAACTCAGTGGTGGAACGCCGGAAGAACGGAAGAGATTTCTCAGAGGGTACTGCATCTGTCGATCGGGGAAAATGACCTGTAAATGCACAATGATTCAGTTCTTATAACAATTATACAGTTCTCATACGTCATAAAAGAATCAATGAAATGTACAATTATACAGTTCTTATATTAAAAAATGTGTGAAATAATGGCGTAAAAAGGAGGTCTGACAGCATGTAAATGTACAATGAATCAGTTGATATAACAATGATTCAGTTGATTATTTTGCATAGCGGAATTTTTGTTAAATTTCGAGGACCCGCCTTATGTGCGGGTCTGTATAACCTCATAGAAACAATTGAGAACAGAAAGGAGGAAGCGGGCGCCGGTTTGATTTATATCATTCCGACGCCCAATAAATCATGAATTATGCGCAGGTATTCACATGTGACATTGCAAATGGTCCTGGCTGCCGTACATCTATCTTTGTTTCCGGATGTACACACCATTGCAAGGGCTGTTTCAATGAAATCGCATGGGATTTTCAGTATGGGAAGTCGTTTGATCAAAACATTCAGGATGAATTGATCAGGATCAGTGCCGCATCTTACATTGATGGCTTTACGTTTCTCGGTGGAGAGCCGATGGAAGTTGCAAACCAGAAGGCATTACGTCCGTTTATGGAACGCATTAAGAAAGAACTTCCGGAGAAAACAATATGGATTTATTCCGGTTATACATATGAAGAATTGATGAATCCCGATAATATCCGTTGTCACTCTGGTGATACAGAAACAATCCTGGCGATGGCCGATGTCCTTGTCGATGGCAGATTTCAGATAGAACACAAAGATATGACTCTGCGATTCCGTGGGTCATCCAACCAACGGATCATCGATCTTAAGCAAACCAGAAAATGCAGTGAAATTATTCTAAGTGATTTTGGAAAAACGGAACGCATCAAAATGCATTAAAAAGGAGAGAAAATATGAAAAGTAATAATATAAGAATTGGCGTCGTAGCAATGAGTAAAATCAATGGAAAATACTATAAGATAACCAACGTGTCCATAAAAGATAATATGAAAATCGGGACTGCCATTGAGTTGCTTGATGAGGATACATTTGGTAAAGAACGTATATCCATTACTGACAAAAATGTACTGGCATTTTATTTAGTAGATGACCCAGAACCGTATCCAGAGCCAGAAGGATATAATGTTGTTGGCGGCAAACTGATGAAAGATGGCAAATCGGTATGTGAACAGGGCTCTGTTGTTGTAAAAAATATTCTTGCGACACAGCCGGATTATCTGTTTCTGGTTTGCAATAGTACAACAAATGATTTCGTGGACATCATGTCATATCAAGTTTCCAGAGACCGTTTTGCAAAGTTTGCAACATTAGTAAAGAGCGCGACATTCAAATGTGTCGAGGCTGCAAATGGAGATATGATCATGGCTTATCAGTGCATTTCTGAATCTGAGGAAGAAAAGGATAGTGAAAAAAAGATTGTCAGATATTTCACCGAAGCTGGTATATTTACTATTAGAGCTGGAAAGGTGATTAAAAAGACCCCATTTGGATGCCCGATCACTATGGATGCTATCAAAATCGTAAATACAGAGAATGTCGAATACAGCAATAATGAGTATGCAATTTTTGTTCCGTCTGATGAGGATATAGACGATACGGATTGCGAAAGCATTGTTGAAAAACGTAATATGCGTATGTGGTTTATTCTCTGGGGAAAAGGAGCAAGTTTTCGGATGAACGGAGATATTTGTGCTTCCTGGAGTTATATTGCACATGACTGGGTGATCAAAAATGATATGGAATTACTTGTATTAGAAAAACAGTTTCATGTGACCGGCCCGGAGATTGCAAAGTTACAGGGATATGATTACCTGATTGACATTATCAAAGGTGAACATCAGTATACACTGACTTTTAGCAATGACAATTACGAGTTCAAAACACTTGTAAGTAAATCAACAAAAGATCGTGGCTATATTGTAACCGTGGAATGAAACAAGAGTTTCATTGGAAGAATGGAGGAAAGATATGACCTATTTAGAATTAGCAAGAAAGATAAAGAGTGCATATAAGGAATTAAAGCAAAATGAAGCATATAAACTTTTCAATGTCATATGGAATAATGACCTTGGAGAGTCAGAAATTACAGTTGAAAATGATGCTGGATTTAGAGCAATTATTATTGGTAATACAAGTGGTGTAAAAAAATCAAGAGGTTACATGTATTTGTTTTATACCAATGATGACACAGAATTATTTCCGACTATTAAAGAAATAGAACATAGATTAAAAGTAGTTGCAAATCAAGAAATTTTAACAGATAAAAATGCGGGTTATTTTGATTGGAAACAGTATGGTTCTTTAGAAGAACAGAGAAAATATTTTTCAGAAATAATTTTAAATACAATGAAACGATGATTTCGTCAGAAGAATGGAGGAACATATATAAAAAGCCTGTTGGAATTAAGTTATATGTGTGTGATTTAAAAGAAACGAATATAAAGTGATAAATCATGCGTGACGACAGAAAAAGAGACCTCATAATGGTCTCTTTTTTATGCAAAATAAGGAGAGCTGTAAACTGTTCGAGCATTTAGGGTAAATCTAGTAGAACCAAATCGCACCTTATATTGATGGGTTTGCATTTCTTGACGGCACCCGGTATTTTGGAGCTGGGTTAGCACCCGACGCGCTCCATCGTTTTGCGAATGCATCCGGCACCATAATTACAACGTAACAATTATTAAGGCACTGAGAAAAGCAAGCTGTCACACAAAAAAATGCTTTCCTTTGCGTAAATCATGCGCCGATGTGCCAAATACATCAAAAAAGGAGAAAACAATATGAGAATCAACAGAATGAGAACTGGAATCATTGTCGCAAACAAGGTAGATGGCAAGTATTATAAGGTAACCAACGTGTCCGTTCAGGATGGCAACCAGGTTGGTACCGCATATAAGTTATGCGACAATCCGGACAATCCGGGCACTCCGTTTGGCTGTGACGAGGAACTCGGTGAGGACTGTGTGTTCATTACTGAAAAAAACGCTTTGGCATTTCGCTTGGTCAGCGATCCAGAGCCCTACCCGGTACCGGAAGGATACGGTGTATCCAATGGCAAAATCGTGAAAAACGGAACGCCGATCTGTGAGCAGGGTACAATCGTGGTAGACAGTATCCTGGCAACACAGCCGGATCACCTGATTTTAGCCTGCAATAAGACTGAGAATGGACATGTGGATGTAATGTCCTACCAGTTATCCAGAGACCGTTTTGTAGAGCTGTGCAAGGACTTTCCAGTACCGAAGTACGTAGGCAATGTTGCGGACAAAGCATTCCTGGCATATTCTGAAGTCCTTGAGAAAGAAACAGAAACTGATGGCGGCAAGACCACAGTCAGAGAATTCCAGGAGGCCGGCCTGCTGACCATCAAGGATGGCAAAGTATTTGACAGCAGACACTTCGACGAGCCGGTATGCGTAGAGAACATTAAAGTGATTGCATGCCCGGACGGATACGAAGTCTTTGTACCGTCGGACGAAATCAGAGATGCCGATGATCTCGTTGAAAAGCGCGATGTGCGCAAGTGGTACGCCGTTAGATCTGATGAGGAGTTCCAGATGGATGGCGAGCTTCAGATTTCCTGGAGCCACGCGGAAAAAGACTGGGTAATCTGTAACGATAAGGAGCTGCTTGTTCTGAACAAGAATTTCCATGTTACCAGCCCGGAGATTGCAAAGCTGAAGGGATATAATCATCTGATCGATATCACCAAAGGCGAGTATCGGTATACTCTGACTTTTAGCAATGACAATTATGAGTTCAAGACACTCGTAAGCAAGTCCACGAAAGACAGAGGCTACATTATCACCGTGGAATAATCAATCAATGTGTGACAGCAGGAAAGGGAGATCGCTTAGCGGTCTCTTTTTTTTTGCGCAAAAATAAGGAGCCATCAAAGGCTCCTTATAAACCGGATTCATCAAAAAATGCATCCAACGTATCAGCGTAATACTGAGATATGGCATCGACTGTTTCCGATGTCACGTTCTTACACCATTTTGCAATATCCGCAGACTGCATGTAGTGATCCGCAACCTGTTGAATTGCTTCTTTATTCCAACGCTGACCAGCAACAATCTTGCTGCGGAACGATCTGGATGGATGCGTGGTCCCGTCATGCATAGCGTTTTTCTCAAAAGTTTCACGATCCGCCATCATGTCACCAATTTCTTCTCGCGTTACACCAAGTAACATCAGATCTTTTGTCGCCATCATGTCACAGTAGCATTCTTCACAATGCCGTACAAACCATGCGTTCGGCCAATACCATTTGTGACAGTAATCCCACTTGCCGATATCCAAATGATGCTTCTCATGCAGGAGCGTAAACAGGATATGAAGACGGTTATAGCGCAGGGATTTATCTGGAAACAGTTTTCCTGCGGCAGCAATCCAGTAAATGCCGGAGAGGGTAATATGTTTACCTTTCCGCCCGCCATTTGGCTTTGCCGCATCTTCTGGGGCAATACGAAGATCATATCCATCCGGCAGCGCACTGGCAACCTCAGACCCGTGCATATAGGCGTCTGCCATAGCAAATTCTTCCGGAGTCATGTTTTCCGGTTCCGTTTGCAGCGGGAAGCACCATTTTTTTCTCCATTTTCTGTAATGCCGTGTTCTGATAAATTTTTTCCACATTTTTTCAGTTGTATACATATGTTCCTCCATGTTCTTGATCCAGTATGTAAACTCGGATGTCTGTATTCGTTGCAAAGAAATTATGGAAACGGATTTTAGACAAAAAAGAAGAGGATTCGAAACGAATCCCCTCCTTATCAGTGTTACTGGTTAGTGTTGGCAAGCCATACTTTGTAACCGGTTTTTTCCTCTTCGGAAAAACCAAGTGCCTCCATTGCTGATGCCTCAGAAATGTTCTGATTTTTCATCAGCATATTTAATGACTGGTATCTGCCATATGCAGTACCCTCTGCCATGCCTTTTTTGATTCCATCTTTTTCAAATTCATCCAATAAAGTACACATCATAACCTCTCCTTTCTTGGACGCCTCAACCATGAATTGTTTGTATTTTTCAAAACGATGGTCATTTGTAAATGTTTTGAAAAATTCCATCAGTTCTTCGACGTGTTTCCATTGCTTACGATAATTATACATCACTTCCTTTTCTTTGCCAACAGCAAGCGCGCAGAAATATTCCGCAACAATCCTGAAATCGCTTTTGAGTCTGGCGCGTTCCTTCTCATCGAGAAAAGCAACCTCTATCAGATTGATTTTGTAATCTGACACAAGCGGTTCCAGTTCTTTTGGAAGGTTCAACATCTCATGTAATGTCTGTGGGCCATCCCAGCGTTTAGTGCCGAAATATAACACCACGGTGACAACCGGATATAATTTCTGATCCGGCCGGATTTCTTCCGAAAACGGTACCTTGATACCATTCGCATCGTTTTCTGCCTTCAGGTCTCGTACTGCCTTCTCATAGGCTGCATAGTCATAACCCATGTTTCTGACCGGCATGACATAATTCACTGCAGTCTGGTTTTCCACGCCATACAAGGCATAAATTACGCCACGACGCTCATCGATTTTGACGACATCGCGCTCTTTCTGACGGAAATTCCCTTCTGCAGCTTTATACATACTTGCTGTCGGTCCGTCCTTCAGATCTTCCGGTTTCACTGCATCTTCGCCATGGTAAATGAATGCGTTGATGATATCCGCAAAAACATCTGCGTGATCTTCCAGAAGCTTTTCAACTTTGTCAGGCTGACTTTTTCTTACTTTTCTTCCCATGTTTATTTTGCACCTCCTTTCCGACGGAGATGCACGTGGCACCTCCGCTATTGTCGCAGAGGCTTTGTGCCTCACATAAACCAGATTCTCTGATTACTCGGATTCCTCTGTGTTTACAAAAGAATTATGGAGCCGGATGTGCAGTGGACTAATCGGAGCTGATTCCGTTCCATAATTTTTCCGAAAATATATCAGGCATTTATGAGAATGCAGAAAGGAAAACTATGTTGAGACAGAAAAATGCAGAGCTGCACAGCATCGCTGATGTTGTATGCAGCAATACAGGAATGACAAAAGAAGCCCTGCTTCACGACACGCACACATACCGTATTGACGGGCTTGAGACAGCTGCGCAGATCATCCGCGACGGAATCAAAGCGGGCAAAATCTTTTACATCATGGGAGATTTTGATGTGGACGGCATCATGGCGTCTGCCGGCATGGTAATGGGGCTTGGCCGATTACATGCAAAAAAAATGGTCCGTCTGCCAAGACGTTTTACGGAGGGGTACGGACTGCAAAGAGAGACTGTAATGGACTGCCGGGACGGGCAGATCTTGATTACCGTGGATAACGGTATCAGTTCGATTGATGCAGTGGCACTGGCCAAAGAAAAGAATATGACCGTCATCATTATTGATCACCACCTGGCGTCAAAAGATCCAGATACCAAAAAACCGGTGTATCCGGCGGCAGATTGCATCATTGACCCCAATGCCATCCCGGGCAGTGCCGATTTTAATGGGTATTGCGGAGCTGGTTTGGTATTCAAGCTGTGTCAGGTACTATTGGGGAATGACCCTGCAATCAGAAAGATTCAGTCATTGGCCGCTGTGGCGACCGTAGCAGATTCTGTTCCGTTAACGCATGAAAACAGACGGATCGTCAAACAGGGAATGAAGGACATGATCACACAGCAAGGTTCCACGATCGGACTCTATGCGTTGCTGACGGAACTCGGATTGGAAAATCAGATTGACGAGATCAAAATCGGGTATAAACTCGCTCCGGTTTTAAATGCTCCGGGGCGTATGCAGGATAACGGTGCTATGAAGGCGCTCGTTTTGATGATCTATGAGGGCAGCTACGGAAAGGCGCAGGAGATGGCAAAACAACTGGTAGACATCAACCAGATCCGCAAAGATGAATGCGCCAAGTGGACCCCATTGACGGAGGAGTATATCCGTGAACATGACATGGTTATGGATTATCCGCTGGTCGTACATATGCCCAGAATCCCGGAGGGGATCATCGGAATCATTGCCGGAAGAATGTCGGAAACTTTTCAGGCACCATGTATTCTGTTGGGAGACAATGAGGAAACCGGCCAGTTGAAAGGTTCCTGCCGTTCAGACGGATGCACGGATTTGGAAGACCTGTTGAATCATACGCAGGAATTTCTGACAAGGTACGGCGGTCATGCCATGGCTGCCGGCATTGCGCTCAAAGAAGAAAATCTGGACGCGTTCCGAACAGCGGCAAAACGCTGGCTGGATGGAAAAAGGCCGGTAAAAAGCGATGAAATCCTGTACGATCTTGAGGTAGTTCCAAAAGATGCGAAGAATTTTGCATACGAAGTGGAACAGTATGCACCGTACGGCGTCGGGAACCCAGTACCGACCTTTTACATGAAAGACTTGACACTGACGCCAAATGGATCGGAATATTACAAATTCATATCCGGAGAGGAGGGGGTCAAGCTGTTCGGAGAGGATTTCGACGCGGTTTCCTTCCACGGCGGACAGGAGTACCGCGACCTTGACTGCCCAAGACACGTTTCGCTATACGGAACACTGTCTGTAAACCGTTATCTTGGTTATGAAAAGGCCCAGTTTGTCTATTCCATGATCAAACCGGTGGAACAGACGGGATGCCGCAGCGGTCTGCTTGCCGCATTATCAGAAAGCGCGCAGTCCAGGCAGTGATCAGAAAGGAGATATTTATGCAAACAGAAGAAAATATCTATGCCAACCCAGTGCCGTTGCCAGACGAAACCATTTTGGAATCTTTCAAAAAGTTCATTAAAAAAGATGATTCTGATGAGCGGCTCCTTGCGTTTCTGGCAAAGGAAAGCGAAATAGTTTTAAGAAAGCGCGAACTTCGTGGCCTTACAGCAGAAGATGAGAAAGAACTTGCAGCGTTTTATCAATGCTTCACGGAACATTACGGGGAGAAAACAGAAGGACTCATGTTGCGTCTTTGCGAAAAGAAAGAGACTCTGGTCCTCTGGATGGGTGAAGTATTTTATCATAAGGAATGCGAACGCAAAACTATCGAGCAGATCATGAACAGTGCTCGCCAGGAAGCAGAAAACCTTTTTGCGATGCTTTCGAGATATTTTTACGGGAATCGGGAAATATGTTTTCAGTTCAATGTCCCGTATGATGACTGGGGACTTTCTATTTTCGGAAAAATGTCACACAGGCAAAGGGCAGAATTTAGACGATGCTGTATCACGTCTTTTGTCAATGTCATTTTATATAGCGGAATGATGACAATACTCATAATCAATCAACACACGAAGAGCAAAAAGATGATCGGAGTCAGAGGAAACGGAACCACATGGCTACCTGTTTCCAAGACTGAAATGCTGCAGGAAGCCGCTTGCATGCCGTATAGAAGATCACCTGCGGATCGCTTCGCGGAGTATATCGAAATCAGCAAGGAACAATAAGGAGATTAAAAAACATGGAAGAGAAGAAAAACAAAACATATGCTGGACAGGTGGCGGATATCGCAAGAAAAGACGTGCATCTGTCATTCACAGACCGTTTGAGCAGAATGACGGAAGAAGAGGGTGATCCCTTCCTGAATATTTTTTCTGCAAAATCAATTTATCTGGCCAGGATTTCCCATTTTGACCAGGGTGATAATAACAAGCCTGCCGGACTGAAACAGAGCCTGGTGGCCAATATTCCGCTCAAGGATCTGCCGATGATTAAAAAGCGGACAGACTGCGCAGAGGATCTGATGTTTCGGGCATCGTTTGAAAAAGTTGAGATGCCGAAGCAGGCACAGTCGCAGAGCGCGGGACAAAGTGTTTCGCCAGCCTTCACTCCATTGAGAATGGGAGGAGAACACCTGAAAGGGAAAGCGCCGGGAGACATTTTGCTATCTGCGCAGAACCTGGGACAGGCCATAGGAATGTTGCAGAAGCAGCTACAGTGGCTGAAAAGTCACCTGGGACAATATCCGCAGAATCAGAGCGATGTTGACGCGATCGAGGATGCCCTGAACTGCCAGAGTATGGGGGTACTCGCCTCCACGAAACCGGATGCCGATGCTGTTCCTGAAATGGATAGTGTGCCGGCGGGCCAGTATATTATTTATAAAACACCGGTAAAGCACCAGAAATCGGTGGATAAAAGAACCGGAAAGAATAACTGTTACTCAATCGAGATCAGTTGCCTGCCGGACAAGGACCAGCCGTACCGCGTACAGATCATGAACTGCCTTGCGCCGTTAAAGCAGATGGCGAACGGACTGAAACCGATCGACATGAAAAATGCGGAGGATATTAAAAAGGAGTATGTGGATCTGACAGAAGCGGAGTGGTTGTATGTTCTGGACCGTTTGGATGAAAACATGCGGATGACCAGGGCAATGTGGTATCCGACGCTGAGAAAACTGGATGAGGCAAACCGCTGGTCTCCAAATAACGGGAATCAGAATGGAAACCAGGCCGGCAATATGCCGGGACAAGCGTATGGGAATGGATATCGCGGACCGCAGTCCGGTGTCATGCCGCCGTATGGAAGATAAACTCAATGTGAATACTTTCAAAAGAAAACCGCCGTTCCTGTAATGGGAATAGCGGTTTTTGTGTTGAGGGGGTGGTAGCGTTCCCACATGCGTGGAATAAACCGTGGAGCGGGTACGCAGAGTTCAGCAACCGTCGAATCATTCCCACATACGTGGGATAAACTCTATAAATTGCATGTGTGAAACCATACATATACTATATCTTGATAGGTTTCGGGGCTCTGAATGATTCCGCGATTTTTTTGTACCACCTCGATGAGATAATTATGGAAATATTTTTCTGTAAAATCGTACAACAATTCAACGATTCTAGCGTTTTGTCAATGACGCAGTTCCGGGCGTACAATCATGAGTTTTTTTTCAACTGCTTCATCGATCGGAATGCAACGAGGCGTTAAGGATGGATCAATATCGGCACTGACAAACTCTTTCGTCGATAAAGTACCATCCATAGATAATATATGGCCGCGAAAATTTTTCTTACCGCCATATGCCGGTTGATCGGACGTGACATATAGACTCTGCATATGATCAGCGGGATATCCCATTTTTGCGTATTGGCGAGTCTCCTGAGTTGAATCCCAATCGAGTCCATACCAGTGAACATGATAGTAAGTGGACTGAGCAAGATGCACTAGCGGTAAAACGCGCGGCATTTCGTTGATATCTGTGCACAGCCAGATATAATTAACTGTCACTAGATTTTTTGGGTAATCGCAAGGATAGCCGAATTGAATATTGTGGTTGCGCAAAATATCTATTACCGATTCCAGGGCATTGCTGGACACACAGAACATATATGTCGCTTTTTCAGGTTGATAATATAATTTTGCACCCAATGCAGTTTCAGAACCTGAAAATTGAGCGGTTATAAACTGCTTTTGCCAATAGATAAATGCACCGATATCTCCTGAATTTAGCAATAAACTAACTGTCTCGCCAGCATTTGCGCGCAATCCCGTCTGACGAAAAAAACGATTTTCTTTTTGCATGGTTTGTGAATAGCCACGCACAGTGGAAATCGAGCACGGAATGTGCATCAAACTCATCCCATGCATAATAAAGTTTGCTTCTTCCTTAGAATTTACAGTGCGAACGATCCAGGGACGCATATAATGATGCGCATCAAAATCATCTTCATTAAGGTTATTTTTCCACCAGCGTGGTGAATTGTAAAGGCTCCGTGCTTCAGAAACAGTCTGGCACTGATATGCATAACGGGACTCCTGAAATCCAATAAATCCCGGACGCATTCCATTAGGCTGAATCGGCCATTCTGGGATTAAGCGATCTTTGTAATATTGTGCTTCCTGTGCATCAAACGATCTTCTTCCAGGAGAATCAATCACCCGCTCATTATCTAACAATGCTACAAAATTTTCAGTTACATCATTATCTGCATCAAAAACACAATACATTGGCGTGACAATCCCGTGTTTCATGCAACGAGCTGTAAATCGGTCCATCCAAATCATCAAACGCATAATTTTATCCAAGCTTTCAAATGAATTATTTGTTAATTTGCGCGTTTCACAAAACAGACATACAACTTTTGCATCTATTTCTGGCACAAAATATCCACATTTCTTAACGACCGACTCGGGGATCATTGTTCCTCGTGCCTCAATGAACTCCCCGTATACCATCGCTTCATCATAACCGAAGGCTACATACACGTCTTCCTCACCAACAATAAAACGGCAGTACATGCCACGTAACGCCGCCATATCTGGAAGATCGCGGATAAACGGATTCTGAAAAATCTGATCAACAATAGAACGATTTTGCGTCTGCTGTTTCTGCATATCCTGCAATATTACTTTTTCTCTATTCATAAAAAACCTCGCAATCTTAATAGTCCAAATGTATCTGTTTTCTATATTCATCATATCGCATTCAACCATAAATGACAAATAGGAGTTTTTGCGGATAACCAAAAACTTATTATTTCTGTGTTTGCGTATGTTGTTCAATTACCCGTTTTGCCTGTTTTTCTTTCCATAATTAAACAAATCATGGAAAGGAGACTGTTTTGATGAAAGAAATGAGTGGCGTCCAGATCACAATGGCATTCTGGAAAAGCATTATGAGTACCATCCCAGATTTCTTTGAGGTGATGGAACGCTTTAAAAATTATTCCTATTATTATGATACCGTCATGCGCGATTTGAAACATACTGATGAAATGATTGTCATTACTCCGCCGGATGAGTTGAACCAGACGTTGGAGCTGGCATTACAGGAGAAAAAAATCCCGTTTGTAAAGGGAACAGCAGAAACTGCGACAAATGATATCAAAGCATCAGGTTTTTTTGTGTATTATGCTAGAACAGTAGATTATGATCGTATCTACAAAGTTGTACAGGAAATTAATGAAAAGATTCTCGCTGATGCAGAACAGACAAAAGAACAGTCAGAAGAAGATATAGACGCTGATGCGCCTGAGCATTCCAGGGATGAGGAAGAACCCAAGGGAATCAATAATGAAGAAAAAAACTCCGGCTCCGAAAAAAATCCAGAGCAGGAAACCACGGAAGAATCAGAAGATACAGACGAATTAGAAGATGAGTCAGAGTCTGACACTAAAAATAAAAAGAAACGGAAAAAGACATCTAGCGAGGAGCGCGCTTCAAATCACGAAAGGCAGGAGCAGCAGCGGTATAGAGAGCGTGAATCATATGAGCCATTAGAACGGGAACGCACTGCCGATACAGAATCTCGTGAGGCGATAAAAAGACAGGAACACAGAAATCAGGAATCAGAACGTTATTCCAGGTTCGAATCTGAGCGTCTGAAACATGCCGAACACGAAAAAGCTCGCCAGCAACCGGAACGCGGCGACAGGGCAAAACGCTCGGACGGCGCCGAATCCAATGCCAATATTTCTGCCGGCTTTGGCAGTCATGGAGGATTTTATCATACAGATGAAAATATTCAGAAGAATGAATCAATTCGGGAGAGTAATCGAGAAATCAGAAGATCGAATACCGACACACATACGCAGAATAGTTCTTCACCAATCTTGCATACATCTGAAAATTTTGAGACCAAAGAGAGTTATGCGATTGGCGCTCAACGCCCCTCCAGAGGATATGAAAGCCAAGGGTATACAGAAATTTCTGACGTATCTCACGAAAATCATGATTTTGAACATCAGACTCCATGGGCACCCACAGAACAAAAGGATGCGCGAGATGATAGACAAGAAACGCGACGTGATGCTGAATCACGAGGCTATGTAGAACGCTCGGCTTTAGCAGGCGGGAATCGAAATGCGAAGGTGGATTTTACCCATCGCAATGCGGAAACTGCGCAATCTGTTTCGGATCGTGGCCCTTCTGGCGGTGTACAGATTCTTGGCACAGCAACGACATGCAGCAATGAGATTCCGACTCATACGCATAGCGGAATTATTCGGCAGCCGTATGAACTGAACACAAGTAACGATGCCATTGCAAATAACGCCACTTATTCACATACATATACCCCGCTATCAGAGACTAACGTAATCGGCATGACCAAGATAGCTGAGGACCAGGGCCTTTCTGACGAAAAAGGCAGAGAGATTCTGCGCAACCGAACCATCAACGATGCTAAAAATATCCTTTCTCCAAAACATTTCAAGCAACTACAGAAAGCGACGCGGCGTGTAGTTACCCAGACCGTCATCAGCCGTGAAACAGACGGCGGCCGCGTTGCCAACCAGGTGATTGACAACACTTCCCCAGTCGCAGCCGCCATGTTTGCCACTATGCTGTCGAACGGTGCCATGAATCTGACCAGGGAAACTAGGATCAGCAATGACACTCTGATTGCGTTCCATATGGCCGCAACCGGCTGCAGCAGGCAGGATGCGGAAGGAGCGCTGCGTTTCCTGACCAAGGCAACCATTGACGGCGAAAATGCCGGAACCACCGCGATCAGCATGTATGCTTTTGACCAGGCATTCCACGGAAACGCGGAAGAACTTGGGGAGCGCATCTCCATGTTAAACGAACGAATCGCACACCTGCAGGATAAGCGGACACTGACGGATGCGGATAAGGATACGATTGCCGAACTGACCCAGGAGCTTGACCGGTTGAAGGGACAGCAGTTCCTTGCGCAATTCCAGAAGAATTTCCTTGCCGACGGCCCGGATGGTTTCGGTCTCCGTCAAGGGGAGTCCTTTTCAGACTGGTTCGGGCGGGCTTCTACAGAAGATATTCTAAAACTGACCGCAAACTTAAATATTTCAGACGGGTTACAAAAGGATCTTGCCGAAATTAATATGTCTTCGGAAGATATTCTGTCCAAACTTGCGCAGCTCAAGAAAAAATACGGCGGGAATCCGGCGGATGCCGCGCTGCTTGACAACCTCACGGCCGGCATCACCCAGAAAAAATTCCATGTCGGACCCGGAGGCGTTGCTCGGATGATCCGCAAGGGCTTCCAGAAGAACCTGTTAAAGACAATGGCGGGGCAGTCCGATGCAGGCCGGGCGCTGGGAGAAGTCAATATGTTTGTCACCAGCACCTACATGGCATACCGCGCCGGTATGAAGCTGTTCCTGCATACGCTCAGACAGTTCGGAGCCATCCGCGTGGATGCCGCCGGAATGGCGTCCATGTTTGGAAAACAGGTATCACTGGATACGATCGTCAATCCGTTTGGCGCAGCAAACAAAAAAGCACGGGAGCAGACCGCCAAAGCCATCGGTAAAGCACTGGATAAAATTGGAGTGAAAAATTCCCTGGTACAGACCAGAAGAGCAATCATCAACCATGCGTCCAGCGCATTGAAATTCCTGACGAAACCAATCACCAAACCGGTTCAGAAACTGATTGTGAAACTGGGACTTGATAAGGTGGCTGCAACAGCCAGCAAGGCCATGATGTCCTTTGCGGCAAAAGCTGGTGCAGTTCTTGGCTGGGTCCTGGTTATTGTCCTTATCATCCTGCTTCTCGGCGAAGCAGTGGACAGTCAGCGTAAAGTAGAAGATAGCGGGCCGGCAAACGGAATTTATACCGAAAATGAAATCCTCCAGGAAATCACCACAGAACTGACGCAGAAAAACAATCAATTCATGGCAGATATCAATGACGCTGCAAACCACCGTGGAGAATACAGCGTGACCACAGGCCTTGTAACAAACGAAAACGCAACAACCTACGAATCCTATAACGTCATTTTCCGCGATGCCATGACAGGTGTGGAACTGACCCCGGAACACGTGGACTTAAATAACACCAAGGCGATCCTTGCCATGGCCCAGAAATTTATGCCTTATCCGCTTACCAAACCGGGAGAAAATGCCACGGCAGAAGCCAAAAAAGAATATGAGGACATGGCTCAGCATTTCAAGGATTACTGCTATTATCTGTGGGCTGCCACCCACCAGATTTCGATTGAAGAGTATCATCCGGGCAACAGCACCATTGATGTATGGATCTGTAAAAACTGTGGTACCAGCAATGCTTCGGACGCAAGCACCTGTACCGGCTGCGGAGCAGAACATACCGACGAGGCAATTGTAACGAAAGTGGTAGAGGGAGCTGTGGATACATCGGAGATGCAGACTACCTATGACAAAGGTAAATGTGATAAGGATGGCACAACCATTTGGTTGACAGATGGATTTGAAAAAAACATCATTCACTGGGGTGATACGGACTGGATTTGTGATTCCTGTGATGATGTACCTTCCAGTGGATACGGGGAAGATGGCAGCGATCTTTGCAATAATGGTAAAAACAACGAGCATGGCGGCTGGAAGCGGACGGGTAATAAGCGGAAGGTATACAACTGCCAGGCAGATCATAACAAAATCAAACATGATGATGAGGTGGAATATTATGACTGCGAGGAATTGCAGAAGGATAACCACTGGCATTACGAATACGAATGGAAATATGAATGTGCTGGACATATGGCAGCGGTTGTATACGTCACAATCGGAGATCTTTCCAGAGATCCGAACTTCCCGGCGGCAAAAGACGTAAATTACGACAAGGTTGGCAACTATGATTCCGTTAGCGACAGCGAAACCACAGAATCCATGGAGAACCAGGAGGAAACGGAAACAGCTGCGGAATAAGTCACAAAAGTATTGCGTGGCTCAGGTTTGATGCCTGAGCCATGGCAAAGAGAGGAGAACATATGGGCGCTATAAAGAATAAGACTACCACTGTCATCTGCTTTATCGCTGCATTATTCTGTTTCTGGTGCATCTTTTTTTCAAAAACAGTTTATGCGGACAGCAGTGATCTTACTAAAACTGCTTATCTCTACTTTTACACGGTGGATGGAGAAGAAATTACGAAGCTGCAAAAACAGGTGGGCTCCAAAAAGACATACACGTTCAAAAACCCGGACGAGTGGAAATACCTTCCGGTTGACTCGGATAGCAAGGAAAAAGTCTATCCAGAACTGTATTACCAGGTCACCGGTATTCATTGGGCGGAAGTGAATGAAAATGGAGACACGATCAAAGAGTACAAGCAGGGAGATACGTTCCAATGGTCGGCGGGGAACCATTATTTCTATGTAAAAACGGATAATCCGGTACTGACTGGTGAGAATACCGTGACCATATCTTTTGACCACCAGGTACACCTGTATTTTCAGAATGTAAATGGCGATGAAATCTATTCCCTGACCAAATCCATTGCACCAAAGGATGAATATACCTTTGAGGATCCAGCGGATTATGCCTACCTTTTTGAATCCGGTGACGATGCGGACGCAACCAGTGAAATCATCGAGTCCAATGAAGGGTTGACCGGAAACGGAATCGGATGGTACTGTATGGATGAAAATGACAAGGAATATTTCTTCAAGGAAGGCATGAAGGCCAGATTCAAAGAAGGAGAATATTATTTCACATCCGTAACGGATGATCCAGTGACGATCACACAATATTATCCGATTGACGTGCCGACCTACTATGTGACGGAACAGGAAGGCGGTGTGTATTCCACGGAGACCGTTATTCCGGGCGAAACCGTTACATTGAAAAAGTCCCTGGGAGCGCTGATCTGGGAAGCGACCATGAAGGGCTGGGAAGAAGAGGAAACAGGAGAGCTTTATGACTGTGGTGATACTTATAAGGTAATGCGGAACAAAAATGTCAATTTTTACGCATATTATGAGTATGATGAAGACTGGGATCCGAACGCAGTGGATGAAAATACCGGTGAAAAGGCCGGTATGAAAGAGGAAATCAATGTTGCGGATATCGGTGCCATCAACGAAGCTGCTGGTGCAGGATACAATGTAACGATCGATGCGGCGGGACTCTTAAAACGGACGGGAAACCGTACAAAAGTTAATTCCGATGTGGCAATCGAGGGGATTCCTGGCAAGATCAAAAAAAGAAGTGCAAATTCTTCCTTGAAATATGGAGGAGATGAGAAAAACCCGGAAGACTATACAAAGGACAAATACGGAAACAATATAGAGGATTCCAACCTTCCGGTTGAAATTAACAGCGTGTTAAAACAGGATGACTCCGCACTGTATATGGACGTATATGGCAATTCCATGGTATACTATTCAGACCTGACAAGAAAAAATAACCTGCTCCTAGCTCTTGATCGGTTATCGCTTGGTAAAACAGATTCCTGGGTCAATAATGTTTCCAACTGGGACAGTGAATCCATAAAACGGTTTGAGGCAGTGGAGTTTGCCTTGTTGTGCGGAGCTTACCCAGATACGCAGGAAGTAAAAGATGCACTGGCAGAAGTAGGAATTGAATGGAACGATTCCTATTGTTCTAAATCCGCCTTCAATAAAATGCTCCCATTTAAGAAAATATGGACCGGATGGTATGATACTTATACAGATGGACTGCATGAAAAATACAAATCACAGGATGAGAATGGTACCGTTATAGTCGGCTCTGCAAAAACAGTTCCTTCCTCCAAACCTTCTCATGGTCTGTTTGGTATCACGGCTTATGCAGGACAGCAACAGACATTCGCTAAGGCAAAGGAACCACAAAGTCTGAAGGATCGGATTCTTAGTCTGTTTTGTGTGAAAGCCTACGCTAAGAAATCTGAACAGAAAAACCCAGTGGGAGAAGCGTTTCAGGTCAAGGGAAGGGTGAACGTAAGTCTTGATGTAAACGGCATCACGTTTACGCCACAGTACTATGATCCAAGCAGGATGACAACTTTCGGAACGTATTCGTTTGGTGGATTGACGGGACTGACGGAGGAACAGATCACGGTCATGACGAAAGTATACAACGCCTTAACCGGAGCCGGATATTCCCCTGAATTTGCAGCAGGTGCCTGCGGAAACCTTTGGCAGGAGTCTCATTTTAATACATCACTTGTCAGTAGTGCCGGATATATTGGACTGGTACAATGGGATTCAAAGAGCAGAGGGCCAAAGCTTAAAAGTCATGCCATAAATATGTGGAAGGACTGGACAGATCCGGATGCACAGATTTCATTCATGTTAACGGAGCTTGAGGGCTATTCAGGATATTTTTCTTCAGCCTTAAAGAAATACAACGGCAAAACCGATTATAAATCCGTTGATGACGTACAGCTGGCCTGTGATTTATGGGCAGCCGTATATGAGGGATGCGTTTGCAGCAACGCAGCCCATTCCATGGATGTGTGCCCTGCGTTTAACGGCAAGAGATATCAGGAGCTTGCGCAGAGAAGAAAATATGCACAGCAGATCTATCAGGCAAAAAGAGGAAACGGACTTTTAAGTATCGATCCAAACGGATACAGTGTACCGAACAACCAGAGCAACAACAAAGTGCCGTATTATGCACAGAGCGGTGGCCAGCCGTGGTCCGACCTGCCTTTTGGAGATGGAACAATCGCAACCAGTGGATGTTCCTTAACATCCTTGTCCATGCTGATTTCTTATCAGCTTGGCAGCTGGGTCTATCCAAGTGATGTGTATAATAAGCTGATCGAAGTGAAGGGTGACTACAATGCCTTCCACGTCAAAGGAACTGGACAGAACTGCTCAGGGCTTTACAGCACAATGGCTTCGGCCTACGGACTCAAATATAAGTCATTGCCTTCGATGGACGCTGTGTTGACAGAACTGAGAAAAGGCAATCCGGTTGCCATGTCCACTAAAAAGGGCACAGACGGTTATTTCACAAAGAGTGCGCATATTATCGTTCTGACCGGTGTGGATGCCGCCGGAAACATTTATGTGAATGATCCGAACAGCAGTCACCAGGCATACAGCTATCAGGCGTATTCTTCTGCGTTTATCAGCAAGTACCTAAACTCGGGTTATTACACTGTATACAAGGATTAATGACTATGCCGCCACAGGGAATGCGGCGGCACAATCTATACAATCCAATCCCATAATTGACAAAAGAAAAAATATTAAGACAAAAAGGAGAGAGAATCATGAAGAAAATAAAGATTGGACTAATCAGCTGTGCAGCACTGGTCCTGATCATGTGCGTTCCATGCTATGCTAGAAGCACGGATGATTATTTAAAGGAGATCACAGAAATCAATGAGCAGGCCAAAAACGTTACCATTCAGGTAAATGTGCCGGAAGACTTTGATCAAAGAGTGGATGTATATCTGAATAAAGAAGCTCACGGGATCACCGCAGGCGACGGCTATTCCATTACCATTCCTGTGGACGCAGGTACTTATGCGATTCATGTGATTTTGCCCAAGGATGCGATGGAGCAGTATGTGGCAACCGCCCAGGAAGCTCTGAATGTCCGCACTGATACAACGCTCATTGTAAACGTATCTGCAAACCCGGATTATGGGAAAAACTCCGACGGCCAGGTGGAAGAACCGGACAGTGCGGAGACAAATGAAGTGTATGAGAATTTTGAACTGGAAGATGAGCCGGCCGTATACGATTATTCAGATGGCAAAGAGAGCGGCACAATCCATATCCAGGCAAAAAATTACGGGGTCTTTGAAAGCCTGACCTATCATCTTGTGGGGAAAGATGTGTATGATATTGTTCTCGATATGGATCATGACTTTGAAGCCATCGTCACGCTGCCGGTCGGGGAGTATTATGAAACTGGAACCATGGAATACAAAACTTGTGACTGGGTGCCGGAGAGTCTTGACATGACTTTTAAGTGGGAGCATAAAGATAATATTGGCGCATTCGGTCAGTACTTTACAATTAAGGACAGCACAACAGTCGAGGATACAGATCTTATCGTTTATATGGTAAATAGCGCAGAAACCACAGAGGTGGATGCCAATCAGATCAATAGTGGGCGTGTGATCGAGGATCAAATCGATGCGGAACAGAAACATGAAAATGAACAGCTGAAAAAAGCGTTCCCAGATGAGTTCCCTTCCGAGACTGCTACAGCGGAAACCATCCCAACCGTTGAAATAACGGAAAAGGAATCTTTTGATTTTGCGAAGGCAGCAAAAATCGCAGGTGCTGTTATCATCGGCGCTGCTATTGGAGTCTGTGTGTATTACAGAAAAAAGAAATAAGTTCTTCCAGGTTTTGAAAGGTCATCCATAAGGGTGGCCTTTTTCTTATGATTTTCTATATATGCATGTAAATGCTATCTATTAGCAATCTGTGATGTCTGCATACATCCCCATCCATAATTTTATCGCCGAAAATGTGGAAAGGAGGAAAAAGATGGGGAAACAGATCATGAGAGTGGAGCCGATTCATTCCATGCAGGCGTTCTCTGCAAAATTCAAGCATAACTATCGAATCGGCGCCATTCCAAATGCTAACGAAGCATACAGTCACATGAATGAACAGATTATCCGTCTACCGGCAGGTGAGACTTATAATACATTTTTTGAAAAAAAACTCATGGAACTTCCGTATTACGAGACGCACAAAATAAGAAAAAATGCGACTCTGGGGCTGGAGTTCATGTTGTCTTATGGAACAAGCGGTCTTCCCAAGGATTTTTCCGTGAAAGAATGGATGGAGAAATCCAAGCAGTTTCTTATGGACCAGTTTGGCAAGGAAAATATCGCATCCGCCGTACTCCATATGGATGAAGGAACGCCGCATATTCATGCAGTAATTATACCAATCAAGGACGGAAAACTGAGCGCGCGCGCCTTTCTTCCGGATCGGCAGGCCATGCGAGATCTCCATACCAAATATTACCAGTATACAAAAGAAGTTGGACTGGAACCGGAAAACCGTTACATGCATATCCAGCACCAGAAAGTCGGTATGTTTTATTCCAACATTAACCTGGCGCTTGAAAAAACGCTTCCGGGCCCGAGGGATGATGAGACTTTGTATGATTATTCAAAGCGAGCAAATGAGTTTTATCAGCAGCAATGCCTGCGCATGTTAGGTAAGGACTATCAGATCGACCAGTTGACCAAGGAAAATAAAGCCTTAACGAAAGCTAATCAGACCCTGGAAGCGGCAATTGAAAAACGTTACCAGCAGTATGTGGATGAAATTATGGATGAAATCGGAAGTGTAGAGAACGCCGTACATGCAATCCATTACCGTGATAACTTGCAAAAAGGCATCGAATGGACGGCGCAGACGAATCCGGAACTTGCTGAGAATGTGACGGAGATCATTGATAATGTTCAGCGCAATTATGAAAGGGTCATGTTGCAGGAAAAAGAAAAGTAGGTCGACATCGTTCATACAGGAAAATGACGGAAAAATTCCATAATTCCAGTATCACAAGCAATCATCAGAGGAGGAATGATTTTGAAAAGAAAAATTGTAAAAACCGCGGTACTTGCACTTTGTTTGATGTGCATTGGAGGTCAGGTTTATGCCGCACCAGTAGAACAGGAAACGGAGACAGTAACATCAGAAGTCCTTGCGCAGGAGTCTGTTGCCGAATCAGAGCCTGGCACCGTTCCGGGTGAAACCGCCCAGGAAACAGAAACAGGAACTGAAACAACAGAAGATCTTGAAGCAGAAAGTGAAGAGGAAGCTGCAGAATCCGAGACAATGTCGGAAAAATCAGAAGAGTCGGAGTCAGAGCCTGCAACAGAGGAGGAAACCAAAAAACAGGATGACGAAAAAGAAGATATGATTGATATTCTGACACCGGATAACGGGCCGGATGAGGAAGGCTATGTGACCATGACGATGCGGACGGCAGATGATGTTGCGCTTCCGGTCAAGATTACCATGAAGAAAAATGATGAGGAAACAACTATGTCAATCACATACCAGGGGCAGCAGATCCGCATCAAGCCAGGCACTTACCGCCTGACCAGTGTTGTGGATGGCAACGGTAAGAAGCTGGATGACGGAGCAAGACTGACGATTCCGGAAGAAAATGGAAATGTTTATCTGGATTTTAAAAAGCCGGACGGAACGGATGATAATATGTTTCTGCAGTTTTTGAGATCTAATTTTTTATTCATTCCGATTGCCGGACTGATTTATCTGTTGTATCAGTATCTGATGAAAAGGCGCTAAATAGGTGTATTTTACATATCCGCAGAACCATGGAAATCGTAGATTTATCACGGATGAGGTAAAATCTGCATAAGAACTGGCGTAGACCGGTTGGTTTCACGTCTCTGTAAGTATCTGGCCCGTTTCATATACGGGCCTCGAATTGAAATGAATAGAAATGAGGAAAGACATGCTAAAATACCTGTTTATCGCCGAGAAGCCATCCGTAATGAACGCGGTGAAGGATACCTATCACCGCCACAAAGCAGACATTGCAAATAAAATCGGCGAAATTGAATTCACCGCCTTGTCCGGTCATGTATGCAGATACCTTGATCCGGACGAATATTCAAAATGGAAGGGACAGCGGTGGGATGAAATCGACCTGCCAATGATCCCGGATCCGTTCCTGATCACAAACATCAGTCAGCCTACTCAGAAGAAGCGTGTGTTTAATGACATTCGTGACACTTTAAAGAATGGAAATTTCGACGGTATCATCGTTGGCACGGACTCGGATGTGGAAGGCAACGGAATCTATTATCTTTTAAGTGAATGTTTAAAACTGGGACAGTACAAAACACTGCGCTATTTTGAAGCCTCCCTGACCGATGCGGAAATTTTGAAATCACTGTATTCCATGACGGAATTTTGGAAGGATCCAAGGGATGTCCATATGACACAGGCGTATCTGGTGCGTTCCCATGGGGACTGGCTGGTTGGAATGAACGCGACCCGTTCCCTGACTGTCAAAATGGGAACTTTGATGCGTGTCGGAAGAGTCAAAGCGCCAACTCTAAGGCTGGTATACTTAAATTCCAGGGCGATTGATGAGTTTAAACCGCATTCCGATTTCCTGGCGCAGGTCGTGTATCAGGAAGGATTTACCGGTATCTATGTGACAAAGGATGGCCCGGTTTTATATGACACCAAAGAAAAGGCAGAAGCATTTCTTGTAACTCTGAGAGGTGCATCAACAGCGACTGTGACCGACATCAATCGAAAAGCCGTAAAAACAGCAGCGCCGAGACTGTATAAACTTTCCACGATTCAGGGAGAGGCCGGAAGTAAATACAATTATAGCCCACAGAAAACCTTGGACACGATACAGACATTGTACGAAAAGAAACTGGTGTCTTATCCACGTACGGACGGCGAGTATGTTTCAACGGATAAAGCCAAAGAGTTTGAAGCACTGTTAACATCCGCTTCCTTCGTGCCAGCACTTGCACCTTATATTGCAAATATCACAGCGTCAGACATTGCGCGTGTCCGTGGCAACAAGAATGTGGTAAATGATGCGGAAGTACAGAAGAAATCGCATGATGCGCTCCTCCCTACGGAGAATCATCCTGATTTCGATTCTTTAAGTGATGCCGAAAAAAACATTTATGACATGATCTGCAGAAGACTGACAGCACAGTTCCTGCCGGAGCTGTTAGAAGAGAAAACAGTTCTAATTACGGATATCAAAAACTGTATTTTCAAATCCAACGGAACATCCATAAAGGAAAAGGGATGGTCGGAATTATACGATCGTCAGACCAAAGGGGAAACCATTCCGGCTAATATTAACCGCGGCACCGTCCTGAATATTAAAAATATGCAGGTTCATGAAAAGAAAAGCACTCCGCCGAAGCGTTTAACAGAAGCATCCCTGATTACCGCCATGGAAAACATCGGAAAATATATTGACGATAAAATGCTGAAACAGACCATGGACAAGGCGCAGGGACTTGGGCAGCCGTCCACAAGAGCTGCGATCATCAAAGCCCTGCTGGATACCGGGTATATGGAATCCAAAGGAAAAACAAACCAGCTTTTCATTACGGAGCTTGGCATCCGGTATGTGGAGGCCATTGCAAACTTTACCATTTCCGATCCGGTACAGGCGGCACAGTGGGAAAACCTGTTCCAGAATGTGCGCGAGGGAAGTGTGGCATATGCGGATGCGGAGCAGCAGTTTATCCGTTATGTCCATGATTTTGTACGGGAAGTCGGGGCAATGCAGTGTGCGCCAGCTCCAAACAGTATTCATTCCTATACATCGCACACATGCCCGTACTGCGGGAAACCCATCTTAAAGTTTAAGTGGGGTTATGCATGCGAGGCATCCAAAGATGGCGGATGCAATTTTAAAGTCGGGAATTTAAACGGGCAGGTCAAAGATTCAGATATGGATGACCTACTGACAAAAGGCGAAACACGCATGTTTAAAAATGCGGTCAAATCCCAGAAGACCGGGAAAAGCTACGATGCAAAAATGAAGCTGGAACCGAAGGGATCTCAGTTTGCCGTGCGCGCTGATTTTGGACAGTCTTCCGGCGGCGGAAACGTAGATGGTATTGCGTGCCCTTATTGTGGGAAAACGGTACATACGGCATCCTGGGGTTATGCATGCGAGGATTATAAGAAAGGCTGCAATTTCGCCGTTTCTTCCAATAACGGGAAACTGAAAGAAAAAGATTTAAAAGAACTTATCACAAAGAAGCGGACAAGAGTATTCCGCTCATGGGGAAAATCCAAGAAAACCGGGAAACCGTATGACGCATATCTGGAGCTGCAGCCAAAGGGATCTACATATGCAACCCAGATGAAATTTCCGGAACGCGAAAATTAGAAAGGAGGCAGGCGGTGCCGGAAATCCTGGTGCCGCCATAAAAAAATATGACAAATAGACCGATTCGTATTCAGATTGACGCCAAAGTGAAAGGCATGGATGAAAAACATGTAGAAGTTGACTGTGATGATTACATCTTACTCTATTCCAAGGTGAATGGAGCAGCTTTTGATCCGGAAGGAAACAAAGAACCGTCCTTGACCAGAGAAGTCTCTGCTGGTATCGCGGGTTTCAAAGAGGCGCCGGATATGTTTAACCGTCTGACTCAGGGCACTCTTGGCTTAATCAACATTTCTGATGATGAGAAAGCCAACCACCATAACCTGATCAATTTCATTATGCATCTGATTCATTACGGTGGGTTGGAAGGAGACGTCAAACTTTCCGTCAGTGAAAAATATCTGTCCAATGCCGGTAAGAGTCCGGTGCCGTTAGAAAATACTGCAAGGGAGGAAAAACATGAATAAAAGCAAATTACTTGTGTGCAGCACGGCGATTGTTGCGATCGCATGTGTGCTGATGTCCGGATGCAAAAAGAAAGAAGTGCAGGAGGGACCGGTAGAAGAAACACTGACCGCCATCACACTCAATGACTTGAGTGCCGGGAACTTCTATGTGAAATCCGGTGATTCATTTTATCTGCTTCCATACGAAGACCAGAACTTTGATATAAGCAAAGAAGTAAAATCTACGGAAGATTCTGAGAATGGCATGATTAAACAGGACGATAACCGTTTGCTGGATTTTGTTTATAAGGACTCGGCGATTCCAACCCTGTATAAAAATGATCAGCTGATTTATGTGTCAACGGATCCGGTTAATTCCTTTTCCTGGGAGCGCTTTAAAGACTGCGGGTATTCCATCGGTGTATCCGGCTTGTTGATGACTAACTCAGGAAAAGCAAAATCCGGAGACGAAACCAGACTGGCGAACGGTTCTTCCCTGCAGGCTGCCTTGTCCGGAGTGCAGATGCCGGAAGGCTCCGATCTGACTGTGGATAAAATCAACGGAACAGGAATTTCCAAACAGTATGTCAATGAAGCAGGAATCATCACAGGTATGAGCAAAGACGCGACAGCCCAGATTGATTTTTATGTCGGCACAGCGCCGCTTCAATTGACTGCACTGGCCGACACCCGCTATTTCAGTTCCTTTGAACTATATCAGACGGACCGTTATACATTGTCTACGGATGGCTATGCTGTGATTGAAGTTCCGTCCTATTTCAAATCCGGCTATTATCTGTTAAATGGAACCGGGCTTGTAAAATTCCTGAACGTAGACCGCGGTGTGGATGAAAGCGGAATCAGCCTGGAAACCCCTTATTATTACAAGGGCTCAGATGGCAAGACCATGACTTTTTATGAATGGCAGGAAGCGAATGGAATCGTAAGCAATGATGGGGTGGCCGCCACGGAACAGATCGGCTTAAAAATTAATCCGGACGATTATGCGGAAAAACAGAAAATTTCAATCGACCAGACGCAGAAGAATATGGATCTAACTGTCGCATACCGTTATATCAGCGATGAGAACCGTACGGAAGCAAATAAAAACGGTAAATTTCCGAAGGCATATCTGATAGATCCGGTTGGTAAAGTCACCAGACTGCAAGAGGATAATAGTAAAACTTACGACAGCAGTAATCAGAACGGCAATACTTATCTGAGTGCAAGTATTCAGGATGTGATCGCGGGAGACTGGTATCTTCTTTATGAAAATTTTGAAAACACCTATAAAAATGCTGAAATAAACATCAGCAGCGGCAATGCAACCAGCTATTATCATAACAGCAGCCATGGTAACATTTCCATTTACTATGATGCATCTGCAACTCCGCATGATTTTACCATCACATGGGAACAGACTGACCGTGTTTTGAAAAATATTCGCCTGACTGCGCCGGATGGAACGGAATATTCCGCTGCAACCACCCCTGGCAACATCATGGCTAATGAGGGCGGTAAGTATGTCATTAAGGTACCGAACCTGGTAGCTGGAACTTATACATTTGACATTGAGGGCGATAAGCTCGGACGTGTATGGGTAAACTGCGAAGAGTCTGTTGGGTTAAATATCGCACAGGAAACAGAGGTAGAGCCGGAGGCGGAAACCGAAGCGCAGCCGGCATCATAACGAAAGGAGGGATGACGTGCGCGGTTAAAGACGACCGCGCACGGATTGGCGTATGAGACGATCAAAAAGAATGATTCTGACTGGTTTTGCTGCAATGATCTGTCTGACCGCCGTCGGCGGAACGGCAGCACTCTTCCGGGCAAAAAGCATCATAAATAACCAGCTCTCAGTCGGATATAATACAATTACCATCAAAGAAGATTTTACTCCGCCAAAAGAAATGAACACCGGAGAAAATACATACAAAAAAAATGTGGAAGTGAAAAATACCGGAACAGTTCCGTGCTATGTACGCGTGTATGTAGCATTTTCAGACTCAAACGTTGCAGATGTTTCGGAATTATCCCCGGACGGTAGCAGCTTTTTCTCGGCGGAAAGCTACGCGGATCATTTACCGGAGCATTGGACATATATCGAGGAGCCCGATGATGCGGAGTTAGGAGGATACTATTACTATACAGAACCGGTGGCTGCGGGTAAAACGACAGATGCTTTGTTTAAAAAGGTAAAGACGACGTTTCAGACTGCAGCGGATGTACAGGATTATGAAATCATTGTTTATGCAGAATCCGTACAGACTGCTGATAAGGATGGTGCCGAATTTACGGGCAGTGATCCATGGAAACAGGCATGGACAGAATTTCTATCAAGAAAATAAGCAGTAACAAAAAACTCCCAGGACACCCCGGGAGTTTTTGTTTGCTAGGAGAGGATTACAGATTCAGAAAAAACATTTTGCTTTCATTACCAAAATTGATGATTACAAATGCAGGAGTTTTGCGTATAACGGTGCCAGTGCCAAATTCAGAATGATGCACTTCCATGCCGGTTGTAAATGTGGCTGGAGAGCCTTCGAGAAACGCATCATGGACCGCACATACACTTTCTTTTCTGTTTTTCTCATCCAACTCTATTTTCTTTTTCTTCGCTTCCAGATCTTCCTGCATTTCCGCTAAAAAGATGGAAGGAGCAACACCAGTAAATCCTGGATTTTCACCGGATTGTCTGCTTTTCTTCTCGCGATATGCGTAATTACATAGATACAGGGATTCTCTTGCACGTGTCATGGCCACGTAGAACAGACGACGCTCCTCCTCAATCTCAGACGCTGATTTTTCAGAACCATTTTTATCTTGTGCGGTTGCTGGATTTTTACCAGGCATAATATTCTGGCAGCAATCCAAAATAAACACATGTTCCCATTCAAGCCCCTTGGAACGATGCATGGTAGCGAGGGTAACGGCATTATCATCCTTTTTGCTTAATTTCCTGCGATGCACAGCAACATGACGTTTTGCCGCTTCCATCCATTCGCTGACGGAATGGTATTTCGCAGCTTCACGTAAAAAGAAATCCAACTTGCTGAAAAACACACCCGGATCCGTGCCAGTACTATCTGCGTAATCACACAAAAAAGCACGGTAGCAGCAGTGGTTGCAGATAATTTTTATTTTATCAACAAGGGAACACTGGCGAGAACCATACAGTACTTTATACAACTGTCTGACCTCTTCCACGGCTCTTTTGTCGTAAGGCTTATGTAGCATAGCAAGTTGGACCATGGCTTTTTCATCAAACCCGTCAATCGTGGAAAACAGTGATTCCTTCAGCCATCTGACCGGACGGTTCAGAATCCGTAAAAAGCATTCTTTATCCCAGTTTCCTTCCATCAAAGTCAGATAGGAGATAAGGTCGCGAAAAATAAAATGCTCATAGTCATCATGTATGGATTCGCCGGCCGTATAGGGAATCCGTAAAATGTCAAAAGTACATGCAAGATCTTCCAGTTGGAGATTGGTTCGTGCCAGAACAGCAATATCGCGTGCAGAAATGCCATCAGAAATCATGGATTGGACTTTTTCTGCGATCCACGAAAGCTCCTCACTGCGTATTTTTAATGTTTTGACAATCACATCGCCGTGTCCATCCCGCGCCGCTTTAATATCTTTCTGGAAACGTTCTTTGTTATGTCCGATAAGGTTTCGGGCCTTTTCAATAATCTCCGGTCTGGATCGGTAATTGGTATCCATGGAAATAACCTTTGCATTTGGGAAATCTTTTTCAAAATCCAACATGATTCCAGGTGTAGCACCGCGGAAGCCATAAATGGACTGGTCGTCATCTCCGACAACACAGAGATTTGCAGTATCACCGGCAAGCATGTATAAGATATCTTTCTGCATCAGGTTGGTGTCCTGGTATTCATCGCATAAAAGATAGGAATAACGTTTCCGCAATGCGGCCAGGACAGCACTGTTGGAGCGAAGCATGTCTCTGCATGCGCAGAGCATATCATCAAAATCAAGGTACCCGGCTTCATGTTTTGCCTCCTGGTATGCTGCAAAGAGTGCCGGAAAAATGCTCCTATCGACAGAAACCGGATGAAATTTGTTTGGTTCATCACCGCTGTTAGCGCAGGCGCTGATATCTGTAAATGCACCCTTGAGCATTTCTGAATTTCGGTATGGCACATGAATTTTACGGAAACACTGCCGAAGCAGACCATATTGAATTTCCGCAGGCATAACGTTGACAGGCGCATCAGAGTATTCTTTTAAAATGCGAAGGCACATGGAATGGATCGTGCAGAATACGACATCACAGTCGCCACATTCTTTAATATAACGGGCTTTCATTTCCTGCGCAGCAGCGTCTGTAAATGTTACCATTACAATAGAACGTGCCTGAATTCCAGATTCTATCATGGAGTTGATACGGCGGAGCATAGTGGTAGTCTTGCCACTGCCCGGGCAGCTTACCAATAATACCGGACCGTTATGAGTTTGAACAGCTTCTTCCTGAGCTAAATTTTTCTGGAACATCATTATTTTCCCCTTTGTATTTCATTCATTACGATTATTATAACTTCACATTTGCGTTCGTGCATGAAGCGAAATGCTGCGGATATGGTAAATTGCGATATTTCACACCATTCACTATATTGATTCATCAAATCCCATAATTTCTCTGAAATAATCACAAGACATGAAGGAGGATATCATGGAAGATTTACTGAAAAATGAAGAAAAGAAAGAGATCCCGCGTGAGTATGTGGAAATGGCGTATGTCAAAGAAACCGCAACCGGACGTGGGCATAATGAGTTTTTTATCATGGAAAACTTGAAAAATGGTTCCATGAAAATCACAACCGGAAGAGTAGGTATCACAATCGGGCGATATAAACCGACCAGCCAGATCCTTCCGATTGAGGACTGGGACAACGTGTATGCAGCTAAAATCTGTAAGGGATACATGCCGATCAAGACTAAAAAAATGGACAAGATCGAGGTTACCAAACAGAGCGGCGGCGTGCAGGATGGTTCGTTTGCAGAAATCCCAGATGCTAAAACCCAGGCGTTCGTGAATGAGTTACTTGCATTCGCAAAGCACATTTTTGAGCAGTCTTACACCGTCAAGGTTGATGACATCTCAGATGAAATGATCGCGCTTGGCGAGCAGACAATCAAAGATCTCGTTGCGGGACAGGATCATATGAGCGTAGCAGAGTTTAACAATAAGTTAAAACTGCTTTATACAGCCATCCCAAGACGAATGGACAAGCTCTCTTTGCATCTTGCGAAGCACAAACAGGACTTTGCAGGCATCCTGGTGGATGAACAGGATCTGTTCGACATCATGGTTTCCCAGGTGCGTGAAAATCGCATGGATCACAAGGATGAAAAAACAATCCTGGATGCCAATGGCATTGAAATGCGCCCAGTAACAGACGAGGAAGAAGCTTACTTAAAGCAGATTTTGACCGGAAACGCGGGTAAATATCTGGAAGCATTCAAGGTATGCAACCATGAGACGGAGCATGCGCTTGAAGAATTTGCTAAAGCAAATGATCTGACCATGGAAAATGGAATTAAGCACTTATTCCACGGCACCAAGCATGAAAACGTCTGGTCTATCCTGACGACCGGCATCAAGAACCGCCCGCCGAAAGATACTGCCATCACCGGCAAGGCATACGGATATGGTTCCTATTTCGCACCGGATGCTATCAAGTCCTTGGGATATACATCCAGAGTCGGAGCGAAGTGGACAAGCGGCGGACAGAGCTATGGTCTGCTTTTAGTCTGCAAGGTCGCGGTTGGAAAAGACGGCACTTATTATGATGGACATCTTGGACTGGACCGCGGTCTGTGTTGGGAAAAACTGAAATCCATTGCGCCGGATGCATTATGCACCTGGGCAGAGTCCAGATATTCCGGGTTCATGATGGACGAGGTCATTGTCTATCAGGACTGCCAGGATAGTGTGGAGTATGTAATCAAGGTTTCCGCATAAGCGGGAACCCGAATGATCAAAGGAGAGTAACATGAGAAAAAATGAAAATGGCTATATTGAAAAGAGAAGTTCGGAATTCCGTGGCGCAGATCGCTGTAAGGTGCTTCGTAATTATGATGGTCTGAACGGCATTCTGGATACTGTAAAGGAATCCAACTTTGATGAAGCGATCCTGATGAAGGATCTGATGAAAGGCTACCTTGCTGGAAAATATAAACCGGGCGAGTTTATGGGTCTTGTGGAAGAAGGACTTGATGACGAGCAGATGCTTCTGCCGGAACAGAGAAAAGCTAAGGCAGAACGCCTTTGTAAACTATTCCTGCGCGCGGCAAATTCTGAGAAGCGCCAAGCAACCTTTGTCGGCCCAAAGCATATTGTGGAGGGAGAATACCAGGTGATGGTATTCCCGGACGCAGCATTTTTCGAACAGGACAGCGTGGAAGTGGTGCTGTACCGTCTTGGCAAACCGACAGTTACCCAGAAAGGGCGCAAACAGGATGCATCCGTCAATAACTGTCTGGAGTTATATTTCCTGCTCCGCTATGCACGCACGCTCGTGCCGGCAGGAAAAATCTGGAAGGTGAAGGCTTCCTACTATTTCATGCGTAAAACCACAGATACAGCTGATACGCTTTCGGACATGGATTTCTTTTCCGGAAACGGAGGCAATGTGGTAACACTTGAAGAAGTATGGAGTGATACCATGGGAGATACCCCGAATGATGAAATGTTCCGTGATCAATTGGAGACTTACACAGAGGGCTCTGATATGTGCGGAGAAGATAATTGCCGATACTGCAAGATGTATACGCAGTGCTTCTGGCAGAAGCTTCCAGAGAAGTACGAAGAAAAAACATTGTCAGGCAAACAGGGGAAAATCGTGCCATCCGATGCACAGCAGCGGGTGATCGATTTCCGGGAAGGTTACTGCAAGGTCAACGCAGGCGCCGGAACCGGAAAAACCGAATGCATGACTGAGCGCGGAGCCAGGATGTTTGAAGCCGGGACCGACCCGCATAAGATGCTTTTTATCACTTTTACGGAGGCGGGCGCTACGGAAATGAAGGAGCGTCTTGCCAAGAAAGCATCGGCAAGAGGTTTAAATATCGGGACGGATGACATTCAGGCCATGACATTCAACAGCTTTGATTTCCAGATCGTGAAGGAAAATTACGCAGAGCTTGGCTTTACAGCCATGCCCAATGTTATTGATCGCGTGCGTAATTACGTTACGATCACAAGACTGCTGGAAGAGAAAGGGATTCCTGGACTTGATTATTTGAACTATACCATGGACCACGGGGCGCTCGCCTGCGTATCCAAGGTGATTGAAGTGATTAAAGCGGAGAACCTTGACCCGGATGATCCCGCGTCGGTGAACAACCTGCAGCATGCCATCATGGATTCCGGCTACATCAGCAGTCTTGATACTAACCAGCTTCGTGATATTCTGGCACTTTGCAAACGGTATAATGAGGAACTTAAGAAAGATAACTTGGTACAGTTTGCCGATCAGGAACCGCTTGCCAACAAGTTCCTGGATGCACACCCGGATTACCTGGAGGCACGCTACGGTTTTGAGCATATCGTGGTGGATGAATTTCAGGACAGTAATGATGGCCAGCTTGACAAGATCAAACGTCTTTGCGCCTGCCCGTCATTTAAGAGTCTTATGGTGGTTGGCGATGACGCTCAGTCCATTTACTCTTTCCGCAATACATCGCCGGATAATATTATCCATTTCTTTACGAAAATGGGTGTAAGCGGTACGGAATTGTTTCTGACAGAGAATCGCAGAAGCTGCGAGGAAGTCGTGGAGCTTTCCAATGCGGTCAATGACCTCAATACGGAAAAAGTGGATAAAACCATGGTTTCCACAAGAGGGAAGGGCGGTAGCACCAGAGTCAAGGGCTTCTTTAAGAAACAGGATGAATACGCGTGGATTGCGGATCAGATCGGAGAACTGATTGACAGCGGCGTGCAACCGGAAGAGATTGCGTTTATCGCGTTCACAAAAAATGAGATCAGTGAAATGTCCGCAGCGCTTTCCAAAAACCGTATCCCGTGGGTTATGAAAAATCCACTGCGTTTAATGGAAAACAGCCGTGTGAAGGCTGCGCTTTCGTTAGCCATGGCGTTCTATGAACCTGACGCGACTAAATGTTATTTTGACTATCTGGTTGCGCAGCATGACGGTGATCTGATTGCGGATATGGATGATGATGCCGTAACAGAGGCGGTAGAGCAGCTAAAGGATTCCTTTGAATCCATGGAGGACCTGCCGTTTGATGTGCAGCGCGTGATCTTTCACCAGATGCTGGATGACATCAAAGGTGACGATGAGATTTATGCTCATTTCCTCGACCTGGTATACGCCAATGAGGATCTTCAGAGTGAACTGGAGTATATCCGTGATTTTAAGCGTTACGGAGAAAAGGAAGAAAAGCGAATGGAGCAGAAATACGAGGGAGTCACCCTGGTTACCGCACATTCTTCCAAAGGACTGGAATGGAAATACGTCTTTAACAGTGTTTCAAAATACGATTCCGAGTACCTGCACAAAAACAGCCGGAATTCCAAGAAACGTTTAGAGGAAACCAGAAGACTTCTTTTCGTTTCAATGACAAGAGCCAGGGATTCCCTGACTGTAACCGGGCAGTACATTGCCTATGGTACAAAAGAAACCGGTTATGAGCAGAATCAGTTTCTGCGTGAAGTTTACCAGATTCTTGGAGAAACCTATGATCCGGTTGACCATGAAGCGGAAAAACGTAAAGCAGAAAAAGAGGCTGCAAAAAAGAGCCGAAAAAAGAAAACAGCGTAACTTCCAAACAATGCCCCGTTCATGCAGATGCGTAGACGGGGCTGTTTTGCAATATACAAAAAAGGAGAAAACATATGGGATGGACGAGTTATCATGCACAGTATTATACAAAATCAGGCAAAGTGGACCGGAAGCGGGAATGTGATGCATACTGGTTGGAAGGCTTAAATACAGGACATTTCGCCGTGGTCAAGTCCAGCATGGTCGGAGCTACATACTATGCGGCAATCCGGCCCCTGTTAAGACGCGCTGGACACAACGATGAATTTGAAGCGATTCCGGAGGCAGAGCAGGATGTTTATGCAGTCATCTTTTTAACGCAGACTAACCAGCGGGATTATTACAACTTTGCTTATAAAGATATGGATGAAACCATGGGACCTGAAGCTCGTTGCCCGGTCGGTATTCTGAAATGCTTAAGTCAGACAGAAAATAAGACTGCGCTCGCCTGGCGCGAAGCATGTAGGGAAAACGCAGAGAAAGCAAGGAAATATCGGAAAAGCAGAGAAAAACTTAAGGCACTGCCATTATTTACATGGATCAGCTTCGTTGCTGATCAAAATTATGGCAACGGAGTGGTCCACGCCGGTGATACGGTAACAATTCAGAAGCGCTGCATCGGTTCGCGTACTTTTTGGAGTGATGGACATTATCGCTGGCCATCGAAATTTATACCAACTGATTTTACAGTAGTACAGTAACAGAAAAAGACAGCAATTTACAGAAAAGCAAAGGAGAATCTTATGGACGAAAGTGCAGAAAAGATTGTGAATACCAACATGGGTGCGATGCCGCTGGAGGATTATCTGGATATTGTCGCATTGCAGCATGGTTTCGATAGTTATGAGGAAATGAAGACAGCAGGATATTGAATCAATGCAGATAATTTGTAACAAAAAAATAATATGAGTACAGAATGTAAACATGTGAGAGACTTGGATTGTGACGTGACACGGTCCAAAGAACTCTCGCTGTTTTAACAAAGGAGAAAAATATGGGACACTTATTAGAATGGTACACCAATACAGAAAAATTTCAGGGAGAGGTAAATCTTAAGGTTATCAAATTCATTGATGAAATTACAAATTTCCCTGACCGAGACGGGAAATCCGGGGAGCAAATTGATCATCTATTTTCCGCCGGATACTGTTATTATTTCGCCAATATGCTTAAAACTGCTTTTGGCGGACAGTTATGCTGGGCGCAGGACAGAGGGCATATTGTATGGGCTGATATCCAGGAAGAATGTACATTTGATGAACTGCAGAAAGCTTGCGCTTATGACATTGGTGGTATATTCGATGATTACGAAACGCTTTGGCCAATCTCTTACTTGGGCGATGCCATTGCAGATTACCTGCATAACGATCAATACTTTCATTTGAGTGATCGCTTTAAAGACTGGTGTGATTTTTGTCATGTTACTGAAGTGTATGCTATCGATATGATCTGGTGGATGATTCCGATGGAAGAAATTAAAAAGCAATACTGTAACGGATTAGATTACGTTCAGACTGCGTATCAATACTGGATCGAGCATACGGTCGCGTTGCAGCAGGCTATTCGATATGATAAAAAGCATAAAATTTATCCAGATCATGCAGGAATAGAAGCGTGCATGGCAGAACTCGAACAATAAGGAGAAAAAAATGGAAAAGAAAGTGAAAAAACAAGCGACATCGCCGCTGAACAGAATATCAGCGTGGATGTCAGGATTTGTACAGACGGCTGATAAAGTTCTTTCAGCTGAAAAAGGTGAATCCAAAACAGGAAAAGATGCCCTGGTAGATTTTTTAAAAACAACGCCAGAAGCGCTGGATGCATTTGAAAAAGCTTACCGCAAGGAAGTGATTGACGATAATGACTATTCTTACGACGGAGTACCGAATGCAAAACAGGCGGCGGCAGTTATGAACCGTGAAACGCCGGAAGCATTGGATGAATTGGTTTGCAGAATCGTGGAAGAGTTGATCGCGCTGACTCCGGTATATCGTTATGATGGAGAAAACATCTCTGCCCTCAACCCACTTGCATTGCCGGATCATGAAATGGTTACAAAAGAGGAGGTAATGGCTGTACCTGCAGCATTTCGGCCTGCCTGCACCGGTAATCTAATGAAAAAAGACTGTAATGCAGAAGAAGGTGTAAACGGCAGAATGTTACTGTCCATGTACATGGATTCTCAGTCGCAGAAACGCTCACGGACCGCACGCAAGCAGGCATATGACCGGTTTCGTTCCGGGCTTGATCTTCTGGATCTGGATGGTCTGATGTATGCCATGATCGACAAAAATCCAAATTCCATGGGACACTGGCTTCCGGCGCTGGTTGAAGCAGTAAAAAAGCAGGATTACTTCAAGATCCCGGCAACGACCATGATCAAAGTTCCGCTTACATTGCTTCAGCTTACCAGACTGGATTATGGAACACATACGCCGACCACATTGAAAATTGTGGATGATTACTGTTACAGGGTATTTGGACTGGATGAAAACAAGACGTATTTCGTACGCACTGGAACATGTTCGTCCAAATTTGATTTCCGGAACGCAAAAGTATCTGGGGCAAAGGAAGTGCATGAACTTGGAGAGTATTTACTGTACAACCATTCCCGAGGGGCAGCAATGGCCGGCCCGCTTTGCCAGCCGTCTATCTATGGTATGCAGACTACTGTGGAATGGGCGGTGCGTGAGTATATTGAGCCCAAAGAAAAACTTCCGGAGATTTACTTTGGCTTGCCGCTTCGTTTGGAAATGCGTGTCTTCATTGACGCAACAGAAAAGCGTGTCCTTGGAATTGCGCCGTACTGGGACCCGGAAACGATGAAACGGCGGTTTTCCATGGAAGATGATTTTCGCAATCCGGATAAAATCCATGACTATGTTACATACAGTGCGTATGAACACACTTTAATGGAAAAATATGAAATATATAAAGATAAGGTGGCGCGTAAAATTGAAGCAATACTTCCGAACCTTGACCTGAAAGGGCAGTGGTCGTTAGATGTTATGCTGAACGGAACCAATCCAGATGGAAGCGATGACATTTACCTGATTGATATGGCCTTGGCGTGTAATTCTGCGCTGCAGGAGTATGTGCCATATGGGCTATTAAAACCATATACAGAAGACTGGATTCCTGAGATTCGGAAGATACAGGACGAGGACGAAGAAGAGCAGAGCGAGGAGGCGTTACAATGCAGACAGTGATGGAAAATGTGGCATTACGCAGCGTAATCATTGTACTGATCGCGCTTTCGTGTTGGCATTTGGCAGATTTGATCGGAGAAATTCTGATTCAGCGTAAAAAATCCCTCCATGTCCGCTTCTTTATATCATGTGCTAAAGGAATACTCGTGGTTTTGACAATCTTGGTTTTTGGAATGCAGTTTTCGATTACACGAGAACTGACCTTAACTCTGTTTCAGAGTGCAAGCCTCATGGTAGCCGTGATCGGTTTTGCGGCACAAGCGGTATTGGCGGATGTTATTGCCGGCATGGTTTTAAGTTTTGCAAAACCGTTTGATGTCGGCGAACGAATCGTTCTTGAGAACATGGGAATTGCCGGAATCGTGGAAAACATCACAATGCGTCATACCGTAATCCGTGCATATGACGGAAGCCGTGTTTTGGTTCCAAACAGTGTGGTGAATAAACAGGTGCTGCGAAATAGCAATTTCGATGGTAATGTGATCGGAACATTTCTGGAAATATCAGTCGCTTATGAAGCAGACCTTGAACGGGCAATTCAGGTTGTCAAAGAAGCGGTTCTGGCAGAACCTGCCGTGGTTGATAAAAGCAAGGGAAATGGAGAGAAAGAAATATCCGTGTTGCTTTCTTCGATGAATGATTCTGGATGCGTAATCAAGACAACCATCTGGACAGAAACTGTGGATGAAAGTTTTCGAGCTGCCAGCAACATACGGCTCAGGATTATCCGTGAGTTTACAAAGGAACGGATCGAAATCCCATATCCGCATGTTTCTATCGCACGGTAAAAATTGTTATTCGCAGACATAACAGTATTGCTTCCCATATCCCCGGCAAATTGCCGGGGATTTTTTTGGGGATTTAGACAGTAACCAACTTGGCAAGGAAATTCGCCATAATTATAACAGTCGATCCAATAACAAAACAGGCATCTAGGAGGCTATATGTACAACGATGAGTTTAAGCTATTTACTGCGAATACGATTGCAAAATACGGAATCCTGCCACTAACTGGCAATCTCAGTCCGATAGAAACAAAAGCTTTGCTTTATATTATCTGGAAGTGCAACGCTATGACACCGGGCTGTTTTGAAACAGTAGAAATGAACATTTCTGAGCTTTGCAAAGCACTTGGGTATCATCATGATAAAAACAACAACTTTGCCCGTGTAATGAAGTTTCTTTCCGATGCAGTAACCGGACTGACTATTCCTTTCAAAGTCAGTGCAGATTCAGGAAAAAAATTTCTCAGCATGGCATGGCTGCAGACTGTATATGCGGATTATGATGCAGATTCCCTGAAGGTTCGGTTTAATTCGGACATTGGACATTATTTTGGAAAGGAATTGGAAAAAACATTTACCGTGGTGAAACTGAAATACCTGAATCGGTTAAAAACTTCTGCGGCGGTTACGCTGTACCCATTTTTTTGCCGATATCGAAACATGGAGTCATTCAATTACAGTCTGGAAGAGTTGATCTGTCTCGTGGGCGCCAGCAAAACGTGTGATTACAAGCATTTAAAACGCAACTATTTGGCTCCGGCCATTCAGATAATTAATGAAAAAACAGATATCAACGTAACGTTTACGGAAAATAAAAAAGGCCGTAAAGTAACCAGCCTTGCCTTTTCCGTAAAGGCATTCCCGGCAACACTGGAAATGGAAGAATTTCTCACCTGGAACGGGATGGCTGAGACAGAAGAAAATAAGAAGCAGTATGATGAGGAGTGGATGGAAATGCGTGAGTATGATATGTCACGCCAATGTTATCATGATGTGATTTTCACATAATGATTTTGGTTGCGCTTTCGCACATACAAATTTGTAGGTTGCCCCATGCGTGTGAGAATGCTAATATTTTTGCAACTTTCATAAAAAAAGTTTCCATAATTGGCACAGAAGAAAAAAATAAGGAGGAACGGCGGGACTGGAAAATCCGGGAACCGCTATATGACTTATGGCAAGACATAATGAAGTAACGCTTTATGGCACCGTTATGGAATCTCCCAAACTCCTGTATAATACAAGCGACGTGCATGATCCGAACAGAAAACTTGTCCGTACCATTGGTATATTGTCTGTATTGCGCGGTATTAGGGATTTTGGAGCTGTGGACAAACGTATCCGCATCGACCTGCCAATTATTCTGAGTCAGAATGAAAAAATGATGAAGGCAATCAGCACGTGGAAGACGGGAGATGTGATTCTGATGCGCGGTACCTTGGCTACTGTCAATTATACGCTGACCTTAAAGTGTCCACATTGTGGGGCACCGGAAGCCATCCCAGCTACCATGACCTTTGTGAATCCAATTTACATGAAAAAAGAATGCGAATCATTAGCGCCGGAAGAATCCAATCGGGAAATGCGACGGAATGCTGAAATTTCAAACCGAGTAACCATTATCGGCAAAGTCTGCACTCCACCCACCTTGTTTATTACGGATAAAGGGCAGCGTATTGCAAACTATCAGTTGGATGTTATGAGAAAATACCGCATTAAGGAAGATCAAGAAACGAATAAACACGATTTCCCATTTGTAAAATCATATGGTGTAGTAGCGGATAATGATGTTTTGGCAATTCAGGAAGATGGCATGGTGTTTGTGGATGGAGCGATTCAGACGAGGGAATACTTGAAAAATCATCAGTGCCCGACTTGCGGAGAGACATATCAGTATAAAGATACCGCAACCGAGATTGTGCCGTATTCAACGGAATATCTGACAGGCTGTAAGACGATGGAAGAAATCGAAGAGATTAAGCAGCAGCGGGCGATCGAGGAAGGAAAACTGGCAAGAGCGGAAATTTTTGGAGAGGATGACAGTCTTGATGCGGATGATGCGGACGAATAAGATTTCGTACACGATACGCAATCTATAACCTCACGTGCACATAAAAATCAGTTTTTATTTTGTAACTATTAGTCAAAAATAAGCATCATTAATTGTACATATTTTTCACTGTCATTGTCCACAATGGCAAAGAAATGCATCCAAATGACTATTTAGATAAAATCAAGATTTTATATAGCGGAATTTTTGTTAAATTTCGCTGACCCGCCTTACGCGCGGGTCTGTATAGAAACTCTTTTAGAGGAAAAGAGAGGAGAGAACAGATATGGACCCACCTTAGGCGTGGGTCTGTATAGAAACTGTACAGCGCAGAGGAGATTCAGGAAATTCTCGGACCCGCCTTGCATGCGGGTCTGTATAGAAACTATGAGATATGTACGTTCATCATTTCCACCATAGACCCGCCTTACGCGCGGGTCTGTATGAAAACTAGAAACATAACTCAAAAGAGGAGGGATTAACCCTCCTCTTCGCATATGAGAAAAACACGTTCGTCCTGATACTTACCACTATACGAGCAAGTAACAAACACGAATACGTTATCGGTCTCAAGATCCTTCCCGCATTTGGATTTGATGAATTTATGTAATTCATCTGCGGACTGGAAATTCATCCGATAATTACCATCGGCTGGGCCAGCATAGCACTCAATCGGTTTCAACCGAATTTCGCGCTTACCGGTCCAGAGTGTAATGTCCTGATGCGCTTCCATGTATTTAGCAGAAGTGAATCGGGACACGTCCTTGAACATCGAGCCGTTTTTCATGTGATGTCCATAAATCACATGAAGACCAACGGCGTCGATGTCATGATTGCTGTCAAGGTAAATACTGCCCGCCGTATTTTTCTGGCCGTTGATGTCACGGTGTAAAAAATACTCGTTGTCAGATTTATTCTGACACACTGGATAGTCTACCTTGGTATCGTTGATGGTCAGCCATCCAATCACGTTCTGATTGGATGCCATCAGTTCAGCCAATCCAGCTGGAGCCGTGTATGACGACTGCTTGTTGTCAGCAGTAGCCTCCACAGTTGTTGCCTCTAACGATACGGTAGCAGCAACGGTTTGTGTCACAGGTTCATGAACCACTTCACGAATCTCCTCATACGCTGCTTCATCCGCCGCTTTTTTTGTGTAGGCATTCACCCATACAGACCCGCTGATAACACAGATCAGGGCAAGCACCACCATTATCAAATTTTTTATATCTCTCATAATAGCTCCTCCTAATATCTTTTATGATTTAAAGAAATTATGGAAGAGGATGTATGGATTTGGAAATAATGCAATTTTAGATATCCGCAGTATCAAAAAGACAGAAGAAAACGTATGTCCCATGTATACTGGAAGAAGAAAAATTGAAGGAAGGAGACTGCTGTAGGCAAAAATACCTATGAAACTGGAAGAACTTGGAATCGAAAAGAAACAGATAGAAATCCTGGAAAAGAAAAAAATCGTATCAGCGGAAGCACTCCTGCGGCAGGAACCGCTGCATTATTGGAATTTTACTTCCCTGATGCCGCTAGACTTTACGGATCCGGATGTCGTAAGGCACATGACGCATCGCATGCCATTTGCCATAACCGGCATCTGCATCTCGTATACGGAAGAAACACAGAGGCATGCCAATCTTGCAAAAATAAAAATAAAAGATGACCGTACGGGTAATATTCTGCATGTAAATGTTATGGGTGTGGAGGCATTTAAGTATACATACCTGGAAAACAGCGCAAAAAATCCCTGTGGACAAAATATTACTATCCCAAAGAAAATTAACAAGATCAGCCCCGTAGTCATGGAGGATATCAAGCAATCCTGCAAGAAGAAAATTGAAGAGATCAATGCATTGAATACGCCGTCGCTCAAAATGCTTGGAGGATTAAAAACTGGCGGCGTGGATGCGTGTTCCAAGGTGACTTTCGAAAACGCGAAGCGGATGCTGCCGGAAGAAACGATTACCTGGATCAAAACAATTACACACGCAATGAAAGATTCTTCACAGGCCACATTACAATGCATCCGCTGGTATCTTCGCGGATTAAAGCTGGATCTGTGCATCCGTAAGGTGCAGTTAGACGAAATCCGGTTAGGAGAAGTGGTGTATAACAAACATCTGATTGTTGGAGGCTTTATCCAGTACAATGATCTTTATGGAAGCTATTCGGTTATGAACCCGCCGGTACTGTCGGATAATATTGCAATGTATCATCAGTTTTACGTGCAGTACAGCGCCATAAAAGGATGGTCCAACATGGATCATGCCAGCTTTGTCAACAGGGCTATCCGCGGAATCAGTGCATTTGATATTATACCGTCGGAATTATTACAGAAAGCGAAGCTGCCTTCATTTCAACAGGCGGCAATGTTCATGCACCATCCTTTAAACTGGAAACAATGTCAGATAGCCAGAAAACGGATGATTTTCGATGACTTGGTCTATTTGAACATGAAGTTGGAAGCAAATCGAACAAATATCAGCCAGCACAGTATCTCTGCAATGCCCACTGTACGAAAAATGCGGCAATACATTCAATCGAGGCCATATGCCTTGACAAATGGTCAATGGAATGCCATTCAGAGTATTTCAAAATCCATGGCTGACGGAGCTGCGGTAAATACACTGGTTCAGGGAGATGTGGGAACCGGAAAGACCTGCGTAGCCTTTGCGTTGCTCATCCAGGCTGCGGAAAACGGGTTCCAGGGTGCACTCGCTGCCCCGTACACAACCCTTGCCTGGCAGCATTACCGGGATCTGCAGCCAGAAGCGGAGAAACTTGGCATTCATATTGCATTTTTAACCAGCGAAACAAAAGCATCCGAAAAGAAAAAAATATGTGCAGCAGTCAAAAACGGCGACGTCAGCATTCTGGTTGGTACCCACAGTATTTTCGCGGATGCTGTGGAATACCAGAACCTTGGCCTTGCGGTTATTGATGAAGAGCATAAATTTGGAGTCATGCACAGGGAGCACTTTCTTGAGAAAGGCGTTCAGAACTGCCATAAAATCACCATGTCGGCCACCCCCATTCCCAAATCTCTGGCCTCCACCATTTATGGAGAGCAAACCGGGATCCTCACAATTACGGATAAACCGGCAGAACGTTTAGCAGTGAAAACGACACTGACATGCAAAGACACAGAGGCTGCTGACTGCATTATCCAGGAAGTACGAAAAGGACACCAAGCATACATTGTATGCCCAGCGATTGATACCAACACAAAAAAGCAGGAAATTGTCTCCATCGAGGAGAAAGAAAAGATATACCGTTCGATTTTTGAACCGGCGGGAATTCATATGGAAATACTGACCGGAAAAATGAAGGCGGCCGAAAAAACTGCAGTGATGAGAGATTTTGCGGACGGTCTTATTGATGTGCTAATGGCAACCACCGTGATCGAGGTAGGAATGAATGTGCCGAACGCAACGGTAATTGCGATCACCGGCGCTGACCGGTTTGGATTCTCAACCTTACATCAGCTGCGCGGGCGAGTAGGACGTGGGAAAGACCAGTCATACTGTATTCTGCAGACGGAATCCCCGAATGACAAGCTGGCCTTTTTAACACAGACAAATGATGGATTCGAAATTGCTGAAAAGGATCTGGAACTGCGCGGTCCTGGAACTTTATTTGGTGACAGACAATCAGGAAACAACTACTTTATAGATCTGATGCTTGCATATCCAAATATGTTCCGCTGGATCCGTGAGGAAACAAGAAAATATTGCGGGACGCAGACTGGAAAAGATATTATCCGGCGTTATGAAGAACTGTTCCTGCCGGAAGAAAAACGGTGAGTATGTGCCTGGACATGCTTGTGCTGTGTGCAAATCATGAGCATTTTGTTTCCATAATTATAACAGAAAAAAATGATCTGCCAGTTCCATGCGGCAGGAACAGTCAGAAGGAGGACATGGAGATTTGAGTAAAGAACTTTTTTATGCACCACAAACCTATGCCTTGGCATTGGAGTGCGGACGTAAACTGATGGCGAATGAATCAGAAGAAGATAAACTGGTGCCGGTCATTCATCAGATGAACACGCGCATTTATAACAGCGCTTTCTGCGGTATTTTACGCACAGGCTACCCATTTACCATTGAAAAAGATGAAAACGGCAACCCGACATTCATCAAGATGGAAATCGATGGGATGCAGCATGCGTGTCCGTATACAAGCGTCTCAAATACACTGAGAGGAGAGTTTGCTGCTGTTTTGGAATGCGGCGGGTATCCGGAACTTGCGGCAACATCCCCAAAGAAAAAACAGACGAGCAAGCCGAATGAAACAAAAGTCGAACAGGCGACAAATACCGCGGCGCAGGCACTAACGGAAGATGGAGCAAGGAAAACCAAAGTAGAAGCAAACACCAAGAAACGAGATGCAAAAAGTGTCGGGATCCAGCCAACAAAACCGGTATCTGCCGTTCACGACATTCCTGTTAGCAGGGTAATCCCGACATTTGGTTCTGTACTCCCAGATATTCATGCAAATGTTCCTATACAGGAATCAATTCCGGAAGCAACAACGGCCACACCAAAGAAAGAAGTGGAAGAAAAAGTCACTAATACCGCAAAAACAGTTGCTGTACCGACTGTTGGACTCTTTACAGAAACAATGCCATCTACTCCGCTGCAAGAAAAGCCAGAGCTGGATCTCGATGCTATCGTAGCAACCATGGACAATTCTGCAGGAGATACCTCTGAAAGCGGAAAAGTCCCGGAAAACAATAACGCTTCAGTGGCCTTATCACAGACAGAGCAAGGTGCGGATGCATATGAGTTACCTGTAAATGCAAATCTGGATGGTAGTACCCCGGATAAATTGGAAGTTGCGGATGGTTTACCTACACCGGCTCATGCCTACGATGTAGGATACAAACCGGATGCCGCTATGCACGAGAGCGAGAATACGCCCGAAAATCAACCGGTCACTTCTTCAAAATTAACGATGGATCAGAATATACCAGATACCAGCGCACAGGAGAAAGACAGTACTTCGGAAAACTATTCCCCGGAATTACATACTGAGGATATGCCAGCCATCCAGGATGCTTTGGAGAAAACTGTACCTGATGGTATCATGAAGAGTGAAAGCGACGTGCCAGAGGAAGCAAGCGAAGACGCCGGTACGGATGATTACAGTGCTTTTGATGCACCGGTTCTTGATGATGAAGCCCAATCTACACATCAGGATATCAAAGTGACGCAGGAAAATGAGATGCCGGACAAAGATACAGAACAGAGTCAGACTGTTGCTGATCAAAGCAAGCGCGCAGATGTTGAGGATCCAATGCCGTTCGAACCCAAAAAGAATGCGAATCCTATTCAGTATGAGGAAACAATGCAGAATACAAATGACGCTGCTTTGGAAAAGACAAAACCTAAACATGGCTTTATCGCCAGTCTGCTTGGCATCGGATCCAAAAATGCAAAAACAGAACCGGCTGAAAATGGATCTTTGCCGGAATTTCAGCCAAATACCAAAGAAAAGGCGGTGGCATCCAATGCAGAACCGAATGAGCAGACTCCAATGCAGAACATGACGGAGGCATATGACAAAAAGGAAGAAAGGGCAGAGGAAGCCGAAACCGAAAAAACCGGGGAAGAAGTAAAGGATAAGGCAAACCATAATCATACAGTTGCGGAGGAAGCGCCAACATCTGCATCAACACCGGAGCCTGTGCAGAATAATACAGAACCTGCTAAACCGGACCACAGCCAGGATGGAGGAGCGTTATTTCAGCATGTCCATCAGGTTACGGTGAAACCGAAATTTGGTGACGCAGTTTTAAGCCAGGTTAAATTCATTATCTGGCCTACCCGCATCGTTGAAATGTATCCGGGAAGGACTTTTGCAGATCTTCTGATTTATGTCGTAGACAAAAACGGTGTGGAGCGTTCCTATTGCACGGAACGCGGTCAGGACATGATCACAATTACAACGTCAGACAATAAAGAATTCAATGTGTACGGCATCTGGGATAATGGTCATTTCACATCCTATGTGACACTGACAGGCAGAACCGAAAGCCAGAACCGCATGGAAGAAACGATTGAAAAGGCAGAGCCGGAACGCACGGACTCTGATGCGTTTCTTGATCAGTTCCGCCTGGAACGGAAGGGGCAGCCGGCGCATTTTATCGTGCCGTTCAAAGATCATAACTGCGGTGAACAGAATATCCCGATTACCGGATACGTGGAGCTGCGGGGCCGCAAGTATCCGCTTGAAAGACGAGAAGGCAATATGTTACGGTATCGCTACAATGCAAATGAAAAAGTAATCCGCGGACACTGGGAGAACGGATCTTTTAAATTTGGTCTGAGTGATGTAACTTTGATTGACTGGAGCAGGGAAGAAGAGGAGGAAGGCCGGCATTAATTGTTGATTGCTATTCCTGCCTTTAATAAGTCATTGCAGCCACAATAACAGGGAACCAACGCAAAATCTGGGACCCTGTTGTTTTTTTGTTCACAAAAATTTCAGATTTTTTCAAAATACATGCAAAAACGATATCCGCAGAGAAAGCTGATTGGAAAATTTTGTCAGAACCGAATATAATATGCCCATACAAAGCAAACCGATAGGGTTCGACGTTCGGACCGTCAGGAGAATGAGATATGACCCACGATATTGAACAGATACGCAGTCTGATGAAATTTATTGAATGCACAGACTGTACCAAAGAATCATATGACGGAATCCTGACTCGCTGGATGAAAGAAACCGGGAACGCGGTGAGAGATCCAGATACCATAGACTATTATTTACAGCTGATTCCGCTGATTGAAAGGAGACTGCATGCATATGTTATCAGTATATGATGAAGCAAAATTAAAAGAAGAGGATGCGTATGATGATTCTGAATACCAGGCTTATGAAACCATGGACTATACATCCGAGGATGAGGAAACCAAGGAACAGCAGGATGAGGAAAAAACTCGTGCACTTCGCAAAAGACTGATGAACCAGGAAGATGAGCTGTTTGACTTTTATAAAACAGACGCAAAAATCAAAAAAGGTATGGAATCTAAGGAATTTTATGCTCAGCTTGCAAAAACAGTCAGGGAAAAAACCGGCAATGAAAGAAAAGAGGCCATGGAATCTGCGTGCTTTTATATGAAAGGCCTGGTGCGTGATTTTATTTTCAAAAGATATATGACCTATATTGAACGCGATCCGGAGTACAAAGAAGATCTGGAGCATGAAGCCTATAAGGCTATCATGGAAAACCTTCCGCGGTACGATGCAACCAAAGGTGCTCCATCCACATTTTTTTATTATCATATCAAGTCTGCCCTGTCACATACAACAACGACAAATAAGCATCAAATGACGCAGGCTGATGCAGTATTAAAGAAAAAGATTCTTAAAATTCGTGCAGAATATGAGAAACTTGGAAAAAAGCCGACAGAAGCGGATTATATGTTGGAAACGGATGAGACGTTATCTCAGATCCGCAATGCATTACGCCAGCTTAATATGGATTTTAACACTCATCTGGAAGCAATCCCGCAGCACGAACAGTTGATAGCGGGAAACCCGGAAGTAAACACAGCATTCGAGACTCCGGAGCGAGCGACAATCAGCAAAATGATGCTTCAGGCAATCGTTGCACGCATGCATCAGCTTTTTACGGATGAAGAATGTGAAATTTATCTTCGCCATACTTTGGGAGAGGAAACAGTACCGACTATTGTAAGATCCTATCATTGCGATAAAAGCGATGATTGCATACGTCGTATTATTGAAAAAATTGGCAATGACCTGAGCAGTGACCCAGTTATTCTTTCCTTACGTGGAGGTAAAGGTGCACCGGATCTTAATGTGATCCAGTTCGTTCCAATGGAAGGCACAAAACAGAATGTGGATACACTTGCAGCATTACCATTATAATGTTTGTCAACATAGACCTTCTCCGATCCTCAGGAGGAGGTCTTTTTGTCTAAAAAATACAGAAAAAACACCATAATTGTAATACAAAGAAAAAAGGAGGCCATTATATTGGGAAGAAAACTTTATATTCTCGACACAAATGTGTTGATCAGCGATCCGAATGCCATTCATGCTTTTGACGATAATATTGTGTTAATTCCGACACAGGTTTTAGAAGAATTGGATAATCACAAGAATGACTCCGGGGATCGCGGGTATAACGTCCGCCGGGCAATCCGTAATCTGAATGCTCTGAAAACAAAAGGGAAACTGAATGACGGCGTCCCTGCCGGTAACGGAGGAAAGCTCTTTATCCGCAATATCAAGCCGGATCTTAAAAAGGAAGATTATGGGTTATCCGTACAGAAAACGGATAATGAAATTTTACTGGCAATCGCGGCGCTGAAGTCGAATCCGATGTGTTTGGGAGAAACAGTAAATAAAACTGTTCTTGTATCCAATGATCTCTGCATGGCTGTAAAAGCAGATCTGCTCGGCGTGGAAGTACAGGTATATACTCACGAAGCGGTAGATGCAAAAGATTTGGAATACACTGGCCGTGCAGATGTCACGGTTTCAGATGAGCTGTTTAGCGCACTGTGTAAAAACGGTTCGCTGACGCCCGAAGAAACAGCTGTATTTGAAAAAAGACATGGAGAAAAAATACATAAATGTGAATTTTTCTTAGTCCGTCATGAGGTGACCGGAGGGACGAAACTCGCCAAAGAGAAAAACGGCGTGATTGCATGTCTGGAATATGAAAATAGCCAGCCATTTGGTATTACTCCACGCAATGTTGGTCAAAGATTCTGTATTGAAGCATTGATGGCACCTGCCAATGAAATCCCGCTTGTAGTAATCCATGGAGATGCCGGTACAGCCAAAACTTTCCTGACTCTGGCATGTGCGCTGCAGCAGACATATGTGGAGCATACGTATCGAGAAATTACCGTGACAAGAGCGAATGTGGAATTTGATCATGCGATTGGAGCCCTGCCAGGGGATGAGACGGAAAAAGTCGGCCCGTTGCTGCGTGGCTGCATGGACAATCTGGAAACCCTGGTAGATCCGGCATATGTCAGTGGAAAAACAAAGGATGGGTCAGAAACAGATGTCAGCGATAAAGTCATGGAATTATTTGAACGAGGATGTCTGTCCGCCGAAGCCCTGAGTTTCCTGCGTGGCCGGTCTTTAAAACGTAAAATTCTGTTTGTGGATGAAGCACAAAATACCACGGTATCGCAGATGAAGGGAATCCTGACCCGTGCAGGAGAGGATTGTAAAATCATCGTTGCCGGTTGCCTGGATCAGATTGACACGCCGCACCTCACGAAACGGACAAACGGCTTGGCATATGCCCTGAAGCTGCTTGGAGGTAAATCCGGTTCGTGTGCTGTTTGTACGTTTCTTGAAAATGAAATTACCCGTTCCAAGCTGGCAGCTGAAGTAGCTGTGGCCATGAGAAATCAGAAACAGGAAGGTGTTACGGCGCCGCTTACGTACAGCGCTTTGGATACATCAACTGATGAAGTACGACACATGCAGGATGTGATGATTTCACAGCTGGATTTACGTCCCAATACAGAAAAAGTGCTGATGCAATTCCTTCTTAGCGAAAATCTGCCATTAACAGCATGGAGCGTGGCGCATTCCTATGGATCCAATCTGTTCGATCCATTTAATGAAGACCGTGGGCTTGTGAAGGAAATTATTGATGAGATGGAAAAAACATTCGGACAATCAATCTCTGCGTTGCATGAGCTTGCCTTGGATCCTCCGGAACGTAGAAGCAACGAGGATGAGATGCACCTTGCGGAAATTTTAAAAGCAACGCCATTGAAAGACCTCGGTTTGTCAGTACGCCCATACAATGTACTGAAACGCGCTTTTTATTCCCGTAATTTACCGTTAACTGCATATAGCATCGCTACTTTTTCGGCTACGGATCTTCGCTGTATCCGGAATATGGGCACCCACGGACTGCGTGAAATCATGGAAATGATGTGGGAGAAATTCCGAATTAACCTGAATGAACCTCCAATCTTTTCAGAAGCATAGTAAAAAGGAAATATTAAGCTGACTTTTCCAAGAGATCTGTTGGCACACGGCGGATCTCTTTCCATGCAACATCAAATCCCATAATTTTCATGAAATAATCATAAGGCATAGATTCATGAAAAGGAGTGAAACAATGGATATCAGAAAATTGTGTATGGAAGCAGACGCGGAAGTTGTTGCGGATTATATCCAGATGGATACGAGGCGAAAAGGTAAATATACGTATATTTTATGCCCCGGACATGAAAAACGGCTTGGACATCCGGATGTGAATATCGGAAACTGTGTTTTGAAAGAAAATGGATATTACTGCTGGGCTTGCGGTACATTTGTGTCCACGCATGATATGGTCATGGAATATACGGGATGTAGTTCTGATGAGGCATATACGATTATGGCAGAAGCTATGGGAGGCGTTGATTTATTCGGTGACTCCGAAGCCTCATCTTCATTGGATATGCCAAAGTGCAGACTGACTCAGGAGGAAGCAAATATTATTGGATTATATTCCAAATACACGGTGACTTTAAGAACATCATCCGGCCAGAATATTCAGGATGGTTTATATGTTCTGTACCGCCAGAATCCGGCAGCTTATTATGGCATGATCACGAAACAGGCTGCTGCCAGTAAAAAGCGGTATGAGTACTGTCTCGAACATTATGCATCGGCCACGGCGGACTTGGCATACAAGCTTTATGATCTGCTTGGAAGTAGTTTCGATCATTCTGTCTATAAGAAATTGGAGCGCGAACTGAAAGACCGCATTGAAACCTGTGATCGTATTTCCAGGATTTTCTCAGCATCCGCTGTAAAAAACGTGCAAAGAACCACATAATCATTTTTCTGCATTCATGCAAAAGCTGTCCGTATGGGCAGCTTTTTTTGGGGGCTTATCGGAAACTTTTCCCTTCCATAATTTTTATAGTTCTATCAATAGAGACATTGAGAAAGAAGGAAGAGAATGAAGAAAAAATTTAGTTGGGATGCATTCAAAAAGAAAACAATCATGGTCAGATGTACTGGTACTGATGTGATTCGGAATTTTATGGCGCAGGCAGAATATAACGGTGTCATGACATCCGCCATTCAACATCAACTGGAAATTGGCAAGCAGGAAGTATTGCTTTGTTGCAAAATTCTGGATGGCGTTGTATACGTAGCCGAACCAACACCGATGTTCACCACAGAAGACGCTCCGTGGCTAATCGACTGGGCCAAAGATGTGGTGAATCAGGCAGATGAAAGTCCAATCGTTGTGAAGCATAAATGCGTTGAATCCCCATTTTTAGGAAAGACAGCAACATTAAATCAGAACAATAAATCCAGCGTGCAGCAAACAGATTCAAAAGACAGCAGTGCGAATGAAGCGTGGGATCTGATGCGTCACATTTACCTGATGCAGCCAGAAGAAATTATAGCTGTATTTGGCGTACCGTACAATCTTGTATTGGCAATGGAATATGCCGAAGTCAAAAAAAGATACGAAGAATGGCACAAATTGCAAAGAAAAGATATTGTGCGAACAATACCAAATAACAGGGTTGGTATCGTCATTGGTGAACCGATAACAGGTGAACCAGAATTACGATATCTGGTATTATTTGGTGATTACAGCACCGGGATCTTTTACGGTCATGACTTGCGAAAGCAAGGAACCAAGGCTAAAGATTTCTGATATTCCTAAACACTCTCCATTTTGGGGAGTGTTTTTTCTTGTAAACATCGCCGTATTGTCATCCATAATTGCTCTGAAACAATATCAGACATTGAGGAAGGAGAAAGAATCATGAGAACAGTGGATGGACAGAAAACTCTGTATACAGAATGCCAAAACAAAGTTGAACGCTTACAAAACGTATTGGAGGCTACCCTGGTTCATGGGATTCCAGTCAGTCGGGCATGTAAAAGAGAAAACATCAATTACCTGTGGTTTATGCGTTTTGTCAAGCAAAATATTGACGCTTCGGAGGGCTCGGAAAAAGACCGTGTAACCGTTACACAGAAAGACTGGGAAACTTGGAGAGAGGATTTTCTGCGTGATCTGACAGGAAAGGAAACTATGGTACCGGCAGATTTTGACGAGGTATATGCGCAGCTTGTCACGGAACTTGATGATGTGGAGCGGGAGGTTTTGCAGTTGCGCTATCAGGAAGGTTTGTCGCTGAGAGAAATTGCAGAACACAAGCATTTGTCTTCCGAACGCATCCGTCAGATCCTTGCTAAAACCATGCGAAAATTTCGTCATCCGCGATACCGTTGGCAGTTATGTCTTGGAGTGAAATACAGCCAGGTATTGGAAGGACTACATTCCGCGCAGGCGGAATATGATCGGGCAGTAGCAGCAAAGGAATCGGAGCTCCAGTATCTGCTCAATGAAAAAATCAAGGAGTTATCGAAAGAGGCAGAAGACATCCGGGCTGAAACAGAATGCGTGTTAGCTGCAACCAAGAAATTGCGTGAAAATTCTGGTAATATCAATTTGTACGAAGCGCTGGCTGAAAAGCGCCGTAAAACAACATTGGAAGAACTTGGCTTATCGGTGAGACCATATAATGCGCTCTACAGGTATTTTGCCTGCAACCATCTTGAGAAAAATGCAGAGAGTGTAGCCTCTTTGCATGGGCGCCTTGATTTGGTTCGAGGCATTGGAAGAAACAGTGAAAAAGAAATCGTTGCCGTAATGAAACAATTCGGCATTAATATGGCAGAATAGAAACTTTCGTCAAATCCAGAGCAATCTGGACATGACCGAAATCAAAGACTGTTCAACCATAATTATTGTAAAATATAGAGAGGAATATGAAAATGAAAATATTTCTTCAATACACAAAACGCTTCATTCTGGCTGTTTGTAAGTGGACGATACTGGTCATCATTGCTTGCGTCATTTTGCACGAATGTGGACTTATGCAAACATTATCAGTTGAGTCCTGGCTCAAAATCGAGCTTCCTGGCATTGCCGGGGTTGCATGGGGACTCGTCGAACAAATGATGAACGATAGAAATTTCGCAGATAAGGACTTGTCCGGAAAGGAACAATATGGCAAATCGAAGCGTAACGAGATCAAATGATTTCCGTGTAACAAACGAAGAAAAATACAAAGAACTTATCAGTGGCCTATATTCAGATGATCAGGAAATTAAGTTCTGGGCAAAAACGGGTGATGACGGTGATATCCGTCATGGATTTGGTGCTTTCAGAAAAATCAAATATGCAGAACAAATGACAGTAAAAGAGTACATCCTGGACTACGACCTGGAAAAGAGAAATGAAGATCTGACAGTCTGGTATTATGTTTGGAAAACGTGGCCAGAGAAGAGCACAAAGGACATCGTTTTCTCTCATCCGGAATGGTATATCGACTGCATTGATTTCAACGGAAAGACGGTGACTGTTTATGTCAAAACAGAAACGGATGATGCCGATCCGGTTGAAAGAGATATGACAGATTTCTATGAAAAGCTTCAGAAGATTCTTCCGGAAAACGAAGTTTTTGTTCTGACAGAAATCAGCCACGATCTGCTGGAATATGTAACCGGCACTATTACGGTGGTAACGCCGGATGCTATAAAAACATCGTCCATGCATGATATGGCTTTGCAGCTGGCGGGGAGGCAGATGAATTACCCTGAGCCACCATTAGGAAGTTTGCAGCTTGAGAAGATACCGTCGAATACTCGTGACTTCAGTCATAAGTAAAACGCTGCAAATGTCGACAATCGGCATGTTTTTACCATAATGACCATAGAAAGGAGAACACTGCATGAGATACAAAAGCGGGGATTTATGCGTCATTCACAGTAAAACATCTTCCCATAATGAAAAAGTCGTGGAAGTGGTTAACTACACAAAGGGAAAATATAAAGATATATTGTTAGTAAAAATACGATCTCATAAATTCTACATCAAGGAAGATTCTTTAAGAATTGCTTCGAGATACGATATTATCCGGAATTTATCGGACAAACAGTTAAAAAGATTGTTAAACTAACAATGCAATTATTGGGTATGAACCCAATGCAGAATGGCACTTGATCGCAGGCCATGACACAGTTAAAAGATTCATCTCAAGATCTCTTCGAGCTATCGGAGAGATCTTTTTTTGTGGATGAGAATGCAATCACAAATCCAGAGGGAGAGATAATTGTACCATTGAAATTTCGTTATCTTCCGTTCGAACAGTTCTGGTCTCGACTCGATTCTTGATTTTTTCAACAGCGTGTTCGTATTCAGATTTTGCGCATTGAAAAATCTTTTCTCTGCCGTTCTGTAAGGAATTCTGATACCAGAATAAAAGGAAACATTCATCCGGAGAGAGAAGTTTGGTCAACGGCTCACCAGCTTCGTCTGGACGAATAGCAGATAAAACAGCATTTTCCGAAGCTGTTTCAAAAATCGCGTGGATGGTCGTGCCCAAGGCCGAGGCAATGGATTGCATATGGCTTTGCTTAATATGCTTAACCTTATTTTCAATAATACGGCTCAAGGTAGACGGCGCAATGCCTGTAAGTTTAGATAATGTATTTTTATTTACCCCGCGGGCTTCCATTAGTGCCAGTAATCGTTCGTTTTTCATGTAAATTCCTCCGTTAATAACAAAATCCATTGTATCGAATACGAATTGAAAATGCAACGTGTTTAGAACCATTTTCCACCAGTTTCTTGCCATAATTACGAAAGAAAAGGAGGGATTTGATGCAGAAACACACTATCGCAGTAATTATTCCATGCCTGGATGAGGAATTGACCATTGCGTCCGTGATCCAGGATTATCACAAAGCACTTCCGGAAGCGGAAATCTATGTTTATGACAACGATTCAACAGATCATACAGCACAACAAGCCGTGAAAGCCGGAGCAAAAATCCGTTTTTGTACAATACCAGGAAAAGGGGCCGTGCTTAGACAGGCTTTTCATGAAGTTAATGCAGATATTTATGTTCTGACGGATGGAGATGGCACTTATCCGCCGACCATGGTGCAGGAGATGCTCCGCTTGTATATGGAAAATCCAAAGTCCATTGTGATTGGAAAGAGAAAGAATGCAAAAAAACACGCAGTCATGTCATGCTCTCACGCCATAGGCAATCGTTTTCTCAGTGTCATGTTTCATGTGTTGTATGGATTCGAAAACATTGATGTCCTAAGCGGTAGTCGGATCATGGGACGTGATTTTGTAAAAAGTTTCCCGGCATTGTATGACGGGTTTGAAACAGAAACTGAGATGGCGCTTCATGCCTGGATGCAACATTTTGACATACAGTCCTTGGATGTACCATATCTTGATCGCCCACATGGAAGCCAGTCCAAAATCCACACAGTGCGTGATGGTATTCGGATTGTCAAACTGGCACTGGCAGGAAGAAAGGGGACGGTATGTTAGTGCGAAAAATTTTATCTTCACACGGCCTTTTTTGGCTTATTCCCGTCATTCTGGTTTTGCCATTTATTCTGCGTATCAACACAGATAGTTATTATATGATAGCAACAGGGAAATATATCATAGAACACGGGATACCGGAAACCAATCCATTTCTTGTTATGGATGGAATGGATATCGCCATTCAGAATTGGCTTTATTGCGTACTGCATTATTATTGCAGTCGCGACATTGGCTTGATAGGAGCGCAGCTGCTTAGCGTTGTACAGTATATTCTTTTCAGTTATATCTGTTTTCGGCTGTTGCATGCCCTTGGACATACGGATATGGAATCCGGAGCATTTACATGCTTGTCCGATATCTGCATGGCGCATGTTATGAAATCGGCACGCCCAGCACTTCTGACATTTATTTGGCTTCTTTTGATCATATATGGGCTGGAACAGTATCGGAACAACGATTCGAAAATGATTCTGACAGTTTTGCCGGCGGCATCAATTTTTACCGCAAACGTTCAGTCCTCCAATCTGATGTTTTTATTTTGCCCGATCATTGCATTTATGGCCGCATGGGCAGCAAACAGATTCAAAAAGAGGAGCACGAATACATATATATCGTCACTAGGGATAAGCACGGCAGCCGCCGGCTTACTGGCTTTCGTAAACCCATATCAAGCTGCAAACGTATTTTACCTGTTTCAATCACTTGGGCATGTGGAGGCGCCGGAACTCCAGCCTCTTTCCTTGGAAACATGGGACGCCCCATTCATTGTATTAGGGTTGGTGACTGTATTCATCATTTTTTTAATCATGTGCATTTCGCCTGAAATAGATTATTACCGACTATTTCTTTTGATGGGATTTGGTTTTTTTGCTTTTACATGCAAGCGAAATATTATCTTCCTGATACCGGCCATGATGCTGGTCTGGAACGAAGTCTGTAGAGCGGTGGCATGGATTGCAAGTCGGATTAAAGATAAATGGACACAGAGCATTCCAAGGATACAGAAGATGCATCAGTTGGCAAAACTTGTCTTAATTCTTACAATGGTGTTCCTGGGATTTTTCTGGGAAATAAAACTGACTGAAAACATATTTTTAACTGGAGATATTCGCAAACAGGTCTATGCCATGAAAGATGACGGAGATTTACTACAGTATTTTGACAATCATGGCATTGATCTGGATGGAACAACAATATGGCCCGGAAATCCCGCTCTTGAAATGTTCGGGGCAAAAGTCTTTTTGGAACCACGTCTGGAAATCTCAGACAGCGCTATCAACCATCATGCAGATTTATATACAGAATTCAAGCAGGTAATTGGATCATACCGGCAGGAGCAGATTGATGATTACTTCAGCCGTTATCAATTCGATTATTTTATAGTGGATAAAGGCAGTAAAATGGATCTTTATTTTCAGACACATTCTTCTTATCAAACATGCATGGAAACAGATGAAATTATATTATATTGCAATGCCGAATGACCAGAAATACCATGATCGGCACAGCGCAAACCAATTTTTCAGGCTTTCTTCCCATAATTTGCACAACAAACAAAGGGAAGGAGAAGGGTGTGGCCATCTCTGGCCATACCCATACAAAGTATGCAATTCATAGATCAAAAAAAATCCCCAAACTATTATGGCATCATTACATTCATTTATATTTTTGAACTGGTATGCGGATTGCCCGTGATGACCGGACGGCATTGGAACACGTTCTCAGGATTCCCATTTTATTTCACAGACAGGTATTTTCACGTTCTTGGAGACCGCGTGAGTTATTTCCAGAACCTGACAAAGATGTATTTCATCACCATGTCATTCTTATACGTTATCCAGTCTTGCCGGCGACATCAATATGAAATTCGCGTCCCAGCAGGCAGGATGAATAAACAACCGTGGCGAGATCGGATATTGCCGGATCTGTTTTTGTGTGTATTTCTAGTAAGCACGATGATTCCTCTGCTGTTTTCTGGTAATGCAAAAATGATTTGGACTGGGGCAGGCGGAAGATACCAGGGATTAAAAATGTGGCTTTTTTATGCAGCTGCGTATCTGATGATCAGACATACCGTCAGCGAGAAATCTATCCGACTATGCATACGTTTCATGCTTTTGGGTGGTGGAATCTCGGCAGTCTGGGGAATTGCAGATTTTGCCGGGATAGATCCAATGGGGTGGATCGCAGCGATAAAAGAAAGCCAGCGCGGCATGTTTGTTTCTTCCTATGGCAATATCAATACATATACCGCTGCCATGACACTGTTTATGGCTATTGCCGGCGTCCTTTCCGTTCAAAACAGAACTGCGGATAAGGATTATAAAAGAATTTTCAAACTTGTGTACCGAACGCTGTTCTTTTTATTCTGTATCGCCATGATCACCGGACTTTCAGACAATGCCGCGATCGGTATCCTTGCTTTCTTTGCAATTACAGCATTTATTTGCCGGGATATTACGGAAATTCTCGCTTTGTTTAGACTGGTACAAATCCTCCTTCTGGCAGAAGCAACACTGTTTTGCTATGTCAATCTTTTCAGTGGCCCGGTTTCCCCGTATATCAATATTCAATCAGGAATCCTTCTGGCTTTAGCATTAAAAAAGGAAATATTCCAATGTTGCATTTGCATCATTGTATGGCTTGAAATGGTCCGTCAGATTTTGCATCGCATGAGAACGCAAGAAAAGCGGGTTCTGCGCTTATGGCGAGGATTACTCATAGGTACCACCATTTGCTGTGGGCTATGTGCAATTGAGATCCTGATCCTGGCTAATACCGGACACGTGGCATCAGAAGCAATACAGAAATACACACGATTTAACGACCAGTGGGGAACATGGAGGGGATTTGTGTGGAGAATAGCCGCAGAAGAATATGCCAACCTTCCAATATGGCAAAAACTATTTGGAACCGGTCTGGAAACATTCGGAATCGTGATGAAGAGCACACGATACGATGAAATGCTTTCGGTAGCAGGCCAAGTATTCGATTCCCCGCACAATGAAATCCTACAGTATTTGTTTACATCCGGCATGATAGGGTGTTTCAGCTTGTATGCATGGTATATCCTCACCTGCATTTATGCCATACGCAGTCAGGACAAATCAGCGGTCTGCGCTGTAGCGGTTTTAGTATATATCTGTGTTTCTTTCGTGAATATTTCCGTTCCAATGACCCAAGTGTACATTATCGTGTTGGTGGCACTCATGGGACAGAAGAGTGCAAGACCAATATCTGACTTAAAAGTTCCATAATTCTCTCAGCAAAAAAACAGGAAGGAGAATATGTGTGGAAATTATCATCAAAAAGAAAACCTGCAGACCAAGCGAATCGTTGTCCATTCTCGCTCTTGTCACAAGAGGAAGCAGCGTTTTTACTGGCATGGAAAAATTTTTAGAACATGAATTTCATTGACCCGTCTTACGTGCGGGTCTGTATAGAAACAAGTATTAGGAAGGAGATATTTTCATGAAAAAAGCGATTCAGACATTTAGCACTATTGTTACAGCGGTCACTTTCTTATGTATTGTGATTGCTGCAATTTTCATCTTGCCAAAAGCGGCTGGTTTTACTCCATATATCGTAGAGTCTGGTTCAATGGAGCCTACGATTCATACGGGTGCTATCGCATTTATTGATACAAAAGACCGAGATGTTGCAGCGGGCGATGTTGTTACATACCGTATTGGAACAGAAGAAAAAAACAAACTGGTTACGCACAGAATCATTCGCGAAGACGGTGGAGTTTTCATCACAAAAGGAGATGCCAATGATGTTGAAGATATGAACTCGGTTTCCCAGGAACAGATTGTTGGAACCTATGCATATTCTATTCCAAAGGTTGGATTTGTCATGGCAAAACTTGGACACAAACAGTTGGGTGTTATTGCAGCATGGATCATACTTTTAAATCTTTGTTCTCTGATGATGACCCGTTATATCGAGAATGACGATGATGGAAGCGAAGATGCAAATGAGAGCAACAGCAAAGTAGAAACATCTGAACACGAACAGTGACGCACGCAGAGCCCTTAATGGGCTCTGTTTTTTGTATAATTAGAAGATCGGCATCACACATAAACGGCCATATGATCCATATGTTATAACTCGCGCTGCGCCAAAGAATCGTTAATAGAGAATCCAGTTGCTAATACTTATTTAGCATTTTGAATTTGCTAGTAAGTTAATGTTCTTTATATAACAAAATCTATTTCGGTCACAATGTGGGAACGAAGCATTTTCTTTTACAAAAAATTAAGAGTTCTATAAGTAAAACATGGTACATTCTTTACTTTCGGTATAACGTCCTCATTCCCATTTCCTAAATGCTACTTTTACCACGCTATCACCTCTTGTCAACACAGTGATTGAGTCATTCCATACAGCCGCACCTTGCCATATCATCATCCATAGGAAACCCAATCAGCGACGCACACGCCATCGCAGCCCACAGAATCATCCAGCATCGCAATATCCGCAACATCAGCATTCGCACTGTACCGTAAAACAAGATAGCGTCCTCCCGCATTCAAAAAGAAAAACTAAAAAATAGAAAAGAAGATATGTTACAGACATTCACCCTATCACGGATATCGATATCTGTGGCAGGTAAAGACTATCACGTAAGCTGATAACTGCGGATATGGTTATTATCACGAAAGCTGATATATTCCAGTGCAACGGCTATGACGGTAGTCCCATGGTTCCCAGAACCATACCGGCATCTGTCATACGCTGGTTAAACCGGTCGATAATGCGATCCGCACCCGACCAGCGTGCGGCTTCTTTTGAAATGGCATACGCCTGTGCCAGCACATGATGCTCAATCAGCCACGAGGTCAGGTCATCAATGCAAAGCCCTGATGAATGCACGGTTCCAAGCCATGCGCATAACTGCTCGGGCAAATGCGGGTCCTCATAATAAAAGTGGTATCCCCATTCTCCATTGTTAATATCCTTTTCCATAAAAAACCTCCAAAGAAATGATAATGAGTCTATCATAAAGGAAGAAGAACAAAAAAAATAGTAGCAGAACCGTTTTTGCTGTAATTCTGTCTGATTCATGCAAAAGGGCACAGGCATAATGCCTGCACCCGGATTAATTAAAGCTGCTCTAATGCTTCGGCCAGTTTTTCAAGACCGGTCATCATTTTATAAAAAGGATAAAATTCAGAGTTCTCTTTTCCCCAATCATCCGCGTCATAGATTTCCGGAAAATATAATTCCATCCAGGCAATCATGTCCAGATCAAATTCGCGAAGCACATCGGCTGCCTCGTAAACCGTAAGCGTTGGCAGACCACTTAAGATATCGTCTCGGACGCGGTCATAAATACTCATGGCTGCATCCGGTGTACTTGAGATACTTTCCTGCACAGCCATCGCAAAGACTAATTCCCACTGTGAAATTTTGTCTTGAATGGAGGCGGCAACAGTCACAGCATCATGGATATTGTAAAAATCATTGCAGCGTTTCAGTACAGATACAGAGACATTGAGCTCCTGGGACAACTCGGTAGCAGTATCCCGGATACATATTCCACACAAATCTAGTAACGCATCTGCTTCATCAGCAAGGCGGCTGAAACGCGGGTCTGTCTCAAACATCACTTCGACAACTTTCAGGGTATCACGGAGTTTTTGAGGCATAGTTGTGACTGCAAAGATATGTTTTTGTACTGCGCTGTTTTCCAGATTAAATCCAGTATTGAATAACTTCATAAATGGAACCCCTTTCTTTTTTGTAATTGATTTTTTAAATTTGCATGTGCAATGTATCGTTATGCATAGATTGTAACAAATTTACCTGAAAAACACTGATTTTTAAATGTTGCGGATAAGTGAAACGCAACATTTTGTTGATATATAAAGAAAACCCAGATAGAAAGAAAAAAATTTCCATAATTATCCTGATAGAAGAATTTATGGAAGGAGGTTTTCTTTTTATGAGGAAATCAAAGAAACAGCTGCTTCGGGCATTGATCGCCTGTGGTTTGGTCGTATCCGTGGCAGCAGGCGGCACCGTGGCCTATCTGACCGATGCCGAGACAGCCACCAACACGTTCACGGTCGGCAAGGTCAAGATCGACCTGGAGGAACCCAGCTATCCCGGAAATGACAGTGACGAGGTCAAAAACATCATCCCGAACCAGGAGATCGTGAAGGATCCGCAGATTGAAAATACCGGCAATAATGATGCTCTGGTATTTATACGGGTGGAGATACCACAGGAAACGTTTACCGACGAGGATGACGGCACAGGAGAGCAGAAGAAGCAGGATCTGTTCCGGTTAAAAGGTGTCAGTGACCAGTGGGAACCGCTGCGGACGGAAACAGTGGCCGGGGAAGACGGGAAAGCAAAAACATCCTACGTCTACGGTTATAAAAAGCCCCTTGGTAAGGGCGCAACCACGGACAAGTTGTTCCGGAAGGTACAGATGAAAAACGCTGTGGAATCCGATTTGAGCGGCAACGTGGAAGACATCGTCGTGACCGCCTGCGCCATCCAGGCAACCGATATCCCGGATGTGAACCTGACACCTGGCAGTGATGGAAATCTGAGTAAGGATGTTCTGGATCAGGTATACACCATCTTCCTGAACCAGTCCGGTAACCAGACAAGCCGGCCGGCGGATGAAGGTAACCGGAACCAGACTGGGAAACTCGGAAAGATCAGCTATGAGCTGGATGGAGGTACTTTGGCGGATGGATCCTTGACGGAGTACGGAAGTGCCGATTATGGATACACGCCGCCAGCTCCGGCGAAGAAAAACTATACTTTTACGGGATGGGAACCGGAGAACATTCCGGCCGGCAGTACGGGGACCGTAACGCTGACTGCAAAGTGGACCGCAGATGTGCTTGGCAACATTTCGTACAATCTGGATGGCGGCAACATAAGCGGAGAAAAGGCTTCCTATACAGCGGATGATTACGGATATATTCCTCCAACACCGACAAAAACTGGATATAAGTTCACGGGATGGAGTCCGGCAAAAATACAGACTGACAGTACAGGAAATGTGACTTTTGCAGCATCATGGGAAGAAGAAACAGCCACCACTCTGGATGGCGAAACATTAAATGCCAGAATGAAAGTATTGGCTGGAAAGAAAAATGCAGACTGTTATGAGGTAGATACCAAAATTACAGCAATCCAACATTCTATCCAAGAACCTTCAGATGAGATAAAAACAAATCCTACTTCATTGGTATCTACAGAAGATTCCGAAGTTCCAGTATATATGTGGTTCGAGGATGGAACAATTAAGTGGTGGTCAGCAGCAAATTCAGTTGTAGCAAATTCAAATCTAAATTATTTATGTCATTACATGACAAACCTTATCGACATCAGTGGGTTATCAGATTTGGATACTAAAGACGTAACAAGCATGCGATCCACATTCTCTGCCTGTAACAATCTAACTGATTTAACAGCATTAAAACGTTGGGATACTGGAAATTTGATAGATGTCAGTTGTATATTTTCCCGTTGTACCAGCCTTTCTGATTTAACCCCACTAGCCAGCTGGAATACAAACAACATTACCAATATGGGAGATATGTTCAAAGAATGCATTAATCTTTTGAACTTAAATCCGTTAACAAATTGGAATACAAGCAATGTTACCAGTATGAATAACATGTTCTTTCAATGTGCCAGTCTTGCAAGTTTAACACCAATAGCTAACTGGGATACTGATAACCTCACAACAATGTCTGATATGTTTTATGAGTGTACCAGTCTCGTAAATCTGACGCCATTAACAAATTGGAATACAGAAAAAGTTGTGAATATGAATGGAATATTTAATAGGTGTAGTAGTATCGTTGATTTGAGTCCACTCGCAAGTTGGAATACTGGTAATGTAACAACTATGAGTTATATGTTTAGTGGTTGTACGAAGTTGGCAAATCCTTCCGCCATCAACAATTGGGATATCTCAAGTGTCACTGCGTTTAAATACATGTTCCGGAACTGCCCATCGCACCCGATCTTCACCAAGCGAGCAGGTACCTGGGATAGAAGTGGTACATTTAAACCAACAACCTAATCAGATTTTTTCACAATCCTGCGGCCAACCACCGCAGGATTTTTTCTTCCAAACTTCCATGGTGTTTGCGAAATAAAAGGAAAGAAACAAATGTACAAAAAAAAGAAGCAGCCAAAGCCGCTTCTTATCATCCTCAAATCAAAATACGAATGCATGCCTCCGCGACCACCGGGTCAAACTGTCTGGCGCTGTTTGCAAGAAAGTCAGCACGTATTTCACTGGTGCTTTTTGCTGCCTTGTAAGATCTGCCATGCATCATGACATCCATGCAGTCTGCCGCACAGATAATGCGTGAAAAGACAGAAAGTTCCGTTTTTTTCGCATATCCGGTCCCGTCAGGTCTTTCATGATGGTTTAGTGCAACCTCACAGATATGTTCTGGAAATTTAAACGTCTGAAGAATGACATAACCGAGTGTGGTATGACGTTTCACTGTCATATATTCCTCATCAGTCAGTCTTCCAGGTTTCTGAAGAATCTCTGACGGTACCCCAAGCTTTCCAATATCGTGTAAAAGTCCGGCCACACGCAGATCCGGCATCGCGGATGCATCCAGACCGTATCCTTCGGCAATCCTGCCGGCAATATCCGCAACACGGACGCTATGCAGATAAGACTCTTCATCATGTTTCCTTAAATATTCCAATAACCGACAACAGTACGTGAACATATGATTTTTCATTATATTTCCTCCTTTTCAGGCACACAGAATGATTTCTCAACGGCTCATAAATTCTTTGAGAAAATTATGGAAACACGAGTAGAACGATAAGAGTCACTGTAATGGCAATGCGGTATACCACACAGTTTGCCAAGGAACATTTCACAGTATTTTACATGCAGAACCAAAAATCTGTATTTTTGATCCATAATTTCCCCGGTAAATCAGAATGAAAGGAAGAAAAAAGATGCAGAAAAAGAAAATGCAGCAACCGTTATATTCGAGAAACCACGGAATTTTTAGCGGTGTCCGCCTTGGACGAAGGGCTGTTACAGCCATATGCCTGATGGGAACTATGCTTCCGTTTGCCCCGCCAGCTGAGAACACATTCGCAGCCATGGTCCAGAACGTACCCGATCAGGCAGGAAGACAGGATATGAAGATCATACCGAAAGCCACTCCGTCAAACGCGACATTTTCCGATGCAACGCCATCGGATGCTGAAAAAGAAACACCTCCGGATGGTTTTTATACGGATAGAAGAGAATCCCTGTATTATCGGAAAGATGGGGAGACTGTCAGAAATGCATGGATTCATGAAGAGGATCACTGGTACTATGCCGGGGCGGGCGGAAGGATAACAGCCGGGTGGAAAAAAATAGATGGAGTCTGGTATTTCTTTTCGCCAAGCGGGAAACTGGCAGATGGATGGATTTATGAACAGGACGTCTGGTATTACATGACAGAAAACGGCATGTTAACCGGATATCAGGAGCTTGACGGAAATGATTTTTATTTTTATGAGGACGGAAGACTTGCAGTCAATGTAAAAACGCCGGATGGCAGACTGGCGGATCAGGATGGATATCTCTATGACCCATCTGTGGTTTTCCCATCCTTTACCTATCACGGGGATCCATCCGGAGCGCCGGGAACCATCAGTGGGTTAAGCATTGCCGGGAAACCGGTGGAGTTTTATATGCTGTCTATCGCCGGGGAAACGTCCGGCGGACAGATCATCATGGGAGACCGTGGCCGGGCATATGGAATGTGCCAGCTGGATTACCGCTATGATCTGACGGATTTTATCCGATGGGCGTATGGAAAGCATCCGGAACTCTGGGCGGAGCTTGCCCCATTTACCGGTTATGGAGACGGTGACGCCGTACTTATCGGAAATGCAGGACTCGCGGAAGCATTCCGCACAGCCATGGACCGTTCCTATGAGGGTACCATAACGGATCAGTTGGAATTTATGAGAGAACGGTACTGGGACGCTTTCAGCAGCCGCTTAAATGCAGCAGGATATGATCTGGACAACCGCAGCGTTGCGGTCAGCGCAGCGTTATTCTCTGTCAATGTCAACTGTGGAAACCAGCCGGATCTTTTCATCCGCAGCCTTTCACCAGACATGACGGATGCGGAAATGATCTGTAAGATTTATGATATCCGCAATACAGCACTGGCAGACCAGATGGTCGGACGCGTCCGTAAAGGAACAACCGGACGGTATCGGTTCAGTGAACCGGAAATGGCATTAGATCTCCTGTACGGGTATATGACCATGGATACGGTCCGGTCTTACGGACATGGTGTGGAATGGCACGGAAATATTTTCACAGGTTCAGTCCTTACCTGTGGAATCCAGGGCAGAAGCACGGATTGGCAGGAATATCTGACAACCCATGAGCAGGATGTGAGCGATACGGAAACAAAAGAAGAAACTGAAGTTGAAGAGCAGAATGTTGCAACGCCGTCGGAAGCTGAACCCGAAGTGATATCCGCAGACGTGTCTGAGCCGCTAGAGAGCGCGACGGAGATGGCACCGGAAGTAACGGAGAATTCCGTGGAAGTGCCGAATGGGACAGCAAAGGCCGTGGACAGCCCTATCAGTACCCTGCCTGAGGCTGAAACAATGGCAGAAGCGGAAGAACATACTGAAAATATGCCGGATTCACCCATTGAGATGCCGGAACAGGAATATGGTCCTGGAATGATCCGGGAAACCGAAGCAACAGATTCAACTTTTTGCGATTTATGAAGTATTTCTGTCCATAATTGTCCTGCAAGAAAAAATGAAAGGAGATTTTTCATATGAGAAAATCAAAGAAGCAGATGGTCATGGCAGCAGCAGCCTGCGCCATGATGGGAGTAATGGCCATCGGAGGAACCATGGCGTATTTAACTGACAGCGAGACCGCAACCAACACCTTTACCATTGGTCAGGTAAAGATTGATCTGGAGGAGCCGGAGTATGCGAAACTGACGGAAACTCAGAAGAAGGACCTGGTACCGAACCAGATCGTGGCAAAGGACCCGCAGGTGGAGAATACCGGTGTCAACGATGCAATCGTATTCTTAAAGGTTGAGATGCCGAAGAAGGACGTAATTGTGGCGGAAAAGGACGGTACAAGAAAGACCACTGCGGTGACCGAGCTCTTTACCATGCTGAATACCGACATCGATCCGGCAACTGACGGCAGTACCGCTGGAAAGAACTGGGTAGAACTTACGGGTGATAATACCGGTGCTGATACAAATGTACATGTTTATGCTTACAAGGAGAAACTGGCAAAGGATGCCAAGACCACGGCGCTGTTTGACAGCATCCAGCTGCAGAACATCATCGAGGGACAGATTGATACCGATACCGAGAATATCAAGGTTACTGCTTATGCGATCCAGGCAGCCGAGGTGCTGGAGGGCGAGGATACCGACCTGACCGATACCCTGACCAAGGAGAATCTGCAGAAGATTTATGATATCTACGGCAAGCAGAACAATGGCCAGACCGTACCGGAAGCAAATGACAACAACGCAAAGGATCTTGAAGGAAACAACCGCGCATAATCAGATGATGCCAATAATATTCTGATAACCAGCAGTCAAAACAGCGATATCATTGATACCGCTGTTTTGTTCGGCCAGGATCAGTCTATATACGGTTTGTGCAGAAAAGGGGATTATTATGATTGAAAGCAAAAAACGAAATATTGCAGTCGCAATCCTGCTTTCGTTTCTGACCTGCGGGCTTTATGCTATTTATTGGGAGATCTGTCTGGTAAATGACCTGAAAAAAGCTTCCGGGGATGAAAAGGCAAAAAGCGGAGGAACTGTATTCCTGCTGAGCCTTATCACATGCAGCATTTACTGGTTGTTCTGGATTTTCCGAGCAGGAGAGACCATGGATGCAATTAAAGCAAAGAACGGAGTTCCGGCATCTAACCGCAGCCTCGTATACCTGCTGTTAAGCATCTTTGGACTTGGACTGGTTGCCATTGCAATTCTGCAGAACGACCTTAATACGCTGGGCGCATCTGTTGAGGAAACGGCTACGGAAATGCCGAAACAGGAAGATAACAATGATACAATGTAAAGAAAGGATTTCCCGGCAGAAATGCCGGGATTTTTCAATTTATGATCAGACAACGTTTATACAAAACAACATTAGCTGCAGCGCCATGGCTTACTGCCGCAGTCCTGTATAATCTATTGGTCCGTCTCACGCCAATCAGGATTCCATGCCTTTTTCGCGTATTTACAGGTTTCCAATGTCCTGGCTGTGGCATGACCCGCATGTGCATTGCGCTGTTATCCGGTCAGTTACAGGAAGCAGTGCAGTATAATCCGGTTCTGTTTTTTATGCTGCCATTCTTGATTCTATATGTTTTTATCATATCTGCAGTGTTCATTCTGACCGGAAAGCAGTGGCACATACCGCATGAAAATCTGTGTGCTTACGGATGCATTGCCGTCCTGCTTGCATTTGGCATTTCCCGCAACCTGTTTGGCTGGTAAACGGATATCGCAAACAAATTTTAATCCTCGTAGGCGGGAAAAACAGAAGGTCTTCGGAGCCGAAGCCCACATTTCAAGGTGTAAGCCTAAGTGGCGGACAGTTCACCAAAAGAAAACCGATCTACGAGTCATTTCTCAACTTCATCCCAAACCATAATTTTCCTGAATCTATTTATAAGGTATTGGAGAGAAAGGAGAGACATGTATTACAGATGGAAAACAAGGTACAAAAAATTAAAGGAAGCCGGAGAGGGCTGACATTTTCTTTTGTCAGCCAGGAAACAGATTTCATACCGGGCACACATTACCGATATGCAGTTTATCCGGATGAAGGCAGGGTTGTCATTCTTCCGTCCACAGACGGAGGCAATACGGTTTCCAAAAAGAAGGTCGGGCTGCAGATGAAGTCGCTGATCGATCTGCGCAGCAAAGAAATCCGCGAACTGACGGCCAAAGCGGATCGAATGGAAATTGAATTCTGCGACGGCTACATCGAGGTTTCCATGATCGCAAAAGCAGAGAACCAGATCTGCACAGTCATCGGGAAAATTGCAGTAGCACCGCAACTGGCAAAAGCGGCAGGATGTGAAGCGGCAGAATTTGTTCAGTCAAAACTTCCACGCATCCACCCATGGACGGATGAAAGAGTCCACAAAGAGATTCCGGATGTGATCCGGACTATTTCCCTGTTTTCAGGAGCTGGGATGCTGGATTACGCATTTGCGAAAGATCCGTGTTTCGAAATCGTTTATGCGGCGGAATATGCCCACGATGCCGTAACCACTTACCGCGGCAACATCGGGGATCATATCCACGAATGTGATATCCGCAGCCTTCATGGAAGTGATTTCCCAAAGGCGGATCTGATGATCGGCGGGCCACCATGTCAGCCATTCAGTGCCGCAAACCGGCATGATTCAGCAAGAGGCGACAATCATCCGGAGGGCGACATGTTTAAGCATTACCTGCGGCTGATCCGTGAAAGCGGCGCGAAGGCGTTTCTGATTGAGAATGTTCCGGCACTGCTTTCGGATAAGGGAGGGTATTATCTTGACTTGATTCGACATATGTTGCCGGACTTCACCACGGAATCAAAACTCATCACAGACTGCGATGTAGGCGGATACACGAAAAGAAAGCGGGCGATCATCATCGGAAGCCGCATTGGAGAACCGATGATCCCTGAACTGGTTTTTAAACCGGCGAGGACTGTCGGAGATGCTTTACGGAACGTGGATCATTCATGGCCGAATGCGGAGGATATTACGGTATCCAGCGAAACGGTGAAGCGGAAAATTTCCATGATCCCGGAAGGTGGGAACTGGCGGGATCTGCCGGAAGAATACTGGACGAAAAGCGTTCATTCCAATATGTATCGTCGGCTCGACCGTAACAAACCATCCGTAGCGATTGCAAACTGGCGAAAATATCTGTTAAGTCCGCCAAAGTGGGATGATTCCGGTCAATGGGACAGGATCCTGTCTGTATCGGAAGCAGCGGCGCTGCAGGGCCTGGATAAGCACTTCCGGTTTTACGGAAGTTTAAACGCAATGCAGCAGATGGTAGCCAATGGAGTGACAGCGGCAACGGCAAGATTCTGTAAAAGTATCCTGTCGAGACTGTTTTTCACTGCCAGGCCAACGCTTTCTATTTAGAAAAAAGGAGAAAAAATATGTACGCAGAGAAAGAAAAACTGAAAGAACAAAGAAAAATGTATGGTCACGCAGCACAGGTTGCGGTAATTGCGGCATTCCTGGCGCTGCTCTGCTATGGATTTTGCTATGTTGCCTCTATTCCGTGGAACCTGCAAAGCAGCAGCTTATGGCTTATCTTTATTATTTATTACCTTATCATGACAGCCATAGGCCATGTTATGTATCGCAGCAGCGCAGTTAAAAAAGGCATGGTTGTAGTAGGCATACTAATCATTACAGTATTTGCTGCCAGACACGTTCTGTCTTCTGTCCTTTTTGTAAGCCAGACTGCCGCAAACCGCATCACTGTTCAGGAAGGCGACTTTGACGCTGACATTCCAAAAACCGCGGACTTAAAGAAAATACCGTTAATGGATAGTGATGCAGCCGCTATTTTAGGCAATCGTGCAATCGGTGACCTGTCCGATGTAGTATCACAATATGTACTTAACCAGAATGAGTATTCCACCATTCTCTATAACGGAAAAGTGGTCAAGGTAACTCCTCTGGAATACGACGGCATCTTCAAATGGTTCTCAAACCATAAAAATGGTATTCCTGGATACGTGATTGTGGATCCGGAAACCAATTCGGCAAAATACGTGAAACTGCCAAATCCGATCCGTTATTCCATGAGCGGCGCTTTCGGCGAAAACATTTATCGTCACGCACGGGCAAAATACCCGACTAAAATGTTCGGAAACTGTATGTTCCAGTTGGACGATGACGGAAATCCAGTGTGGTCCTTAATGACATATCACAACGAAAGAGGTTTCAGTGTATGGAAAACAGATGGTGTGATTGTTGTGAACGCCGTTACGGGAGAAACGCAATGGTATGACTTTGACAGTGTGCCTGAGTGGATTGATTCCGTGTATACCGGTGATAACATCGCACAGCTGTATGACTCGTATGGCATGTGGCAGAATGGATACTGGAATTCCGTGTTCTCCCAGGTAGGATGCACCAGGACAACGGATGATTATGGCTATCTGGCTGTTGACAATGACATTTGTATCTATACAGGCGTTACATCCGCAGCAAGCGATAATTCCAACATTGGTTTTATTATCGTAAACAGCCGTACCGGTGAATTTACTTTCTACAGCTCAGCCGGAGCAGATGAGCATTCAGCTATGGCGGCGGCAGAAGGCGCAGTACAGAACTACGGTTATCAGGCATCCTTCCCGTCACTAATCAATGTCAGCGGAGACCCGGTCTATGCCATGATCTTGAAGGACGTGAGCGGGCTCACAAAGGGATATGCTTTTGTCAATGAGAAACACTATACAGTCATCGGAACTGGCGACACATTAAATGAGGCCATGCGCTCATAGCAGAACAATATGAGCAAAAATGGTTATAACTTGAAAGAAATGATCGACACGGAGAGCACAAGTTCGTTTGATGATGTCATAAGAGAAATGTATTACCTTCCGGTTGACGGAGAACTCTGGACATACATCAAAGCGGAGTCCGGGAGGGTTTACAAAGGATATTTCAACGATACCGATATGCTTTTCAGTACCGGCGACGAGATTACTGTGACCTGCGAAAAGAAAGAAGAGGAGAAAGATGTCATCGAAATGATTGATCTAAAGAAAAAGGGAGTTGAAAGTACTGCGGATACGCGGCGCAGTTCCCGGGATCCGGATGCAATCAAAGACCTGGATGTCAGTAACGTAACTAATTTTGATCAGCTGGCGCAGTAACTGCACTTATCAGGCCAGGTTTTACATCAGTCGGGACTGCAAAGGAAAGGAAGAAAACAGAATGAGAAACGAAATATTTGCAGAACGTTTAAAACAGGCGATGCGGAAAAGTGATTTTAAAACTGCAAGGCAGCTGGCAAAAGCCTCTCATATCACAGACGCAAGTGTTTCCAGATATATTTCCGGAGATCGTATGCCAAATTCCGCGGATTTACCGGCACTGGCCAGGGCACTGAACGTATCATGCGACTACCTGCTCGGATTCACAAATGAACCGGGACCTACCGCCAGAGTATTACATGTAGTACTCAGCTCCAGACGGAAAATTGGAGAGAATGCATATACACAGGTTTTCCGTACCATCCCGGTTGAGATTCCGGATGACGGAGAAGACTGGCATGTTGCCGGAGAAACAGACAGCAAATCGGAGGAGGTGTAATAATATGATCCATGCGATCTGTGATTTTTGTGGGAAAGATTGTGATCGGACGGCGACTTTGTTATCCATGACACCTTTTCAGAATTTTGCAAGGTATCATACTGATCATGAACCATACGGAAGCAAGGGCGAGGCACGCAGCTTTGTCATCTGTTACGAATGCTGTAAGAAGCATCGTTTGCCTAATCCGTATGAGACTTATTCAGGCATCACAAAACAGGAGGGACATTATGAACGATGTCTCGATAATTATACAGATTCAGATCTTTTGGATGATAAGAAATATGACAAAAAGGTTTGAGCATAAATAACGTACTCCCAAACAGATCCGGTCCCCGGGTCTGTTTTTTTGTTTGCACTGTTTTACTATGTTTTTCTTCCATAATTGTACCGCAATAACATCAACACTTTGGAGGAAGGCATGGTAATAAGACAAGATTTTCGCAGCAATGCTTGCGGCAACACTTACAATTGGTTCGGCGATGCCCGTAATGGCAGCGCAGACTGTTGCAATGACAAAAGAAAAAGGAACATGGGAAGCAGATTATTACTGGAAGATCCGTTTATTTACTTGTCCCGCTATACACCGGCCGGAGTGGGAAGTGGCTATGTCGGGAGAGTAGGCGAAGAGTAAGAGGTTTTTAGAAGGGAGGTCCCAAAAATTGAGGAGAAAATGGAAACAGAAAAAGCTGGCGGTAGCCGCCATGATGATTTTTGCATTCAGTTCCGTGCCTGCGGTACCGGCTCAGGCCGCGGGAAGTTATGAAACGCAGGTGACCAGCGAAGTGCAGCTTGGTGCGGTTAACATCATGCTGACCGAGACTGAGACAGATGAATCCGGAAAAGAGGTCGGAGCAACCCATGGACGGCTGGTGACACCGGGAGCGACCGTGGAAGATATTGTACGGATTACAAATCAGGCTAATGATGTATGGATCAGAGTCAAGATTGGTTATCATACGGAAGATGGTGAACTGACATTTGCGGATAACATGATTTCCCCGAATCCGTCTGATTGGATACAGCGTGGAGAATACTGGTATTGCACGCACGTGCTTGAAAAAGGAGAGGCTGAAGAATTTATCCGGGAGATTAAGATCCCGGCCACATGGAGTTCTAAAGATGCCGGGAAAGATTTTAAAATCAATATCCGTGCGGATGCGGTGCAGGCCGCAAACTTCACTCCGGACTTTCAATCAGACGATCCGTGGTTTGGAACCGTGATCGAGGCATTCACAAAAAAAGATACTGTTTGGCAGACAAATCAGAGCCAGGCATTTTCAATTTCTTTTGAAGGAGGCGCGGAAGGTTTGGTCAAAACCGGGGACAACTTCTTTTCTAACTGGGGGCATCTGATGCCAGGCGATACAGTATCGGATACCGTAAAGCTGGCAAATCATTACGCCAAGCAGGTCAGCCTGTATTTCCGGACAGAAAACGCATCGGAAGATGCATTGTTAAAGCAGCTACAGATCTGTATCAAAAATGGGGATGATGTAATTTTTGATGGGAAACTTGCGGATACCATGAAGGAAGAGCTTTTACTTGCGAAATTAAATAACGGAGATGAAACGCAGTTATCTTATACCGTTAGCGTTCCAAAAGAACTGAATAATATTTATGCGCTGGAGAATGCAAAAACAACCTGGATTTTCCGGGCACAGCTGAATAGTTCTGGCGGATCAGGTGGCCATTCCGGCGGTCATAAGGGCGGCTCAGGTTCAGGCAACGGAAATGGACCGGGAACAGAAAAGAAAAATCCAGAACTTCCGACGAAGGATTCCAGTCAGAGTGGTGCCGTATCCCCGGATAACCCGATTGACAAAGCAATCGACACAATTAAGAAGTATGTTCCAAAGATGGGCGATGATAACGTTGAAACAACAGCTTTATGCATTATGGGAATGTCAGGTTTCCTTCTGCTTGCTTTGTGGAGCGATAAAAAGAAAAAGAAAATTGAAAAAAACTAGCGTCGCACTCTCGTGACTCTCATCACAAAAGACCTGCTTTTGGCAGGTCTTTATTTCTGTCAAGTAACAGACACTTATCTGACTCCATAATTTTCCTGAAACTGTAACAGATATCAGAGAAAGGAAAAATAAAAATGTTAGTGGAAAGAAACGAATGCTGCGATTGCGCAACTGGAGCATATCCGTGCCTTGGCGAATCATGCGGCAGAAGACATACGCCCCATCTGGTGTGCGACCGGTGCGGTTATGATGATGTAGATTTACTTTACATGCTTGGATCGGAACAGTTGTGTAGGTCATGTGTGGAAAAATATGCTCCGGCATTATTGCCGGAAACATTGTATACGGTCACGATCGACAACAACGGGGATGCAGTAGAGCAACCACCCGAATACGCAGAAGAGCCTGACCGATGGAATAGGTTCTGCGGATAAATACTGCGCAATTTTACGGAGACCGTTCCGCTAAGAAAGTAAGAGAAGAATGAGGAGGAACACACAATGATTGCAACCACGAGAATTCTCATGCCTGTGTACGATGGCATGACAATGGGGACGCTGGAAGATCCGGAAAAACGTGAAGCTTTAGTAAAATCGCTACTGGAAGGTTTGGATTGCGATTTGCCGGAAGTGTTCCCGGATGTGATCCATCGTGTAGATACAAATATGATACTGGATATGGATCCTGACAGTAATGATGCGATTTTTGGCCTGGAGCATCCAGATCAGATTGTGGACATTGCAAAAACCTGGAACCAGAGAAATTTGCTGCTCAGTTTGGAGTATTTGCGGAAACTGGAAGTGCTGACGGCAAAGAATGGATTTCATCATATGTCGGACTACCTGCAGTCCGTTTCGTCAAAGAACGGATACCTGCTCAATGACAAGGAAACAGCAAGCCTGTATCAGTTTGCAAAGTCCATTGTTGCAATAGAAGGGGCGTTTGTTCATGGAAGTCCGGCATACCTTGCATATTTCCGTTATCGTGTCGGCCAGGTAACCAAAGCATGCCAGGGAGTTTTCATGAGTGATGAGGCGATGCATGATGTCTGCGATCATCCGGAACAGTTCGCTCTGATCCGATTCGATTATGAGTAGCTATTAAAAAGGAAAAGGAGAAAAAGTATATGATTACATTCGAAAACACAACGGTGATGAACATGAAAAACGCCATGCTGGGAGCAAGAAATCCGATGAACAGCTGGGACCGTTCTGACAGCAAGGAACTGCCGGATGGCACATTCCAGTTTGGACCAAAGGACATGGATCTGGCGAAACGCCTGATCAAATCCGGAAGCGACCACCGTAAATTCATGCGCCAGATCTTCGTATCCGTGAATATCACGGCGCCTCTGTACTGGTGGAAAGAATATGACACCTATAAAGTCGCCACTACGGCAAATTCCACCAGCACCATGCATAAGATCCACGCAAAACCAATCGAACTGTCGGATTTCAGCCATGATCATCTGACGGAAGAGAGCGAGCGTTATTTAAGCGCGATCGTGGAATACCTGGAATCCGTAAGACAGCGTTACATGGCCACAAAGGATAAACCGTACTGGTATGACTTAATCCAGTTGCTGCCGGAAAGCTATAACCAGATGCGTACCTGCACGTTAAGCTATGAAACCCTGAGGAACATCGCACATTCCAGAGCCGGCCACAAGCTGGACGAGTGGCGCGTCGGATTCATGGACTGGATGCATACGCTTCCGTATGCGGATGACCTTATTTTTTATGAAAACTAAAATTGTTCAGTGCCCCTCCATATAGCGGGGCACTTTGCTAAAGGAGAAAACGATGGGAAGAAACAGGTATATCACAGATGAGATGAGAAAACAGCTTCAGAAACTTGCGGATATGGCAAACCAGTGTTCCGATGAGGTCTGGGATGATGAAGAACCGGATGGCACGGGTGGCATCTTAATATTGTGCGACCAGATTGCCACCAAAGTGGAGAAATACCTGGAGAATACCGAGAAATAACGAGGAGGAAGCATTTTGGAACGAAAATATATCCATGTATCACTGGATATCGTGGAACGGTTCGTTCCACGTATTCCCGGACAGCGAATTCCCGGTGAAGACGGAACCATTCCGAGAATCTGCGTTTCCAACCGGCTCCTGGATTGCATCAATGCGATGCCGTCCGGGCCGGAGGCACTGCAAAGCATGGAGCGGCTCGGAGTGCCTCTGGTCATTCATGCCTACTACATGCAGGCGGAGCAGGTACTTCCAACCAAAGAAGTCGCCCGATACGTGCCGGATGCGGAATGGTCTCATGAATCCTGGCTACTTACGGAGCCGACAAAAGTTTACCGTGTAGATTATCATGTTGTAAATCCACAATTTTTTAAACCAAAAATCGGTCCATTAAAGCTTCTGGCTGCAGACTTTAAACGTTGTCCATTTACGGATAATACAAAAGAACTTGCAAACCGGCTAGGCGTTCAGAAAAAAAGTGATTTTGCGAACCTGATGAAAAAATACGGTCTTTCTTGTGTTCTTTATAACATGTGGGAAGAGTTTCAGAAAATCCTGCAGATGTGGGAAAAGGAGAAAAAATAAAATATGAAAGAAATGAAAGAACTGATGAGATATATAGTTAACAGAGAAAGATATCTGGAAAATCTCTGTGAACATTGCGGTGAGCCGGAGGGTGTTGCAGATCATCTGAAAACCCTGGCAAAGAGACACCCGTTCTTTTCACAGATGCTTCAGAATGATATCAGCAGGTTTGCTGATGAGGCTGAGCGTCAGAAAGAATGGGCGTATCAGCGCGAACTGAAATACAAACAGAAAATGCAGGAGGAACGCGAAAATGACAGATGCATGGATTGCCCGTGGGGTAACGGTGCAGGCGGATGCAGCATTCCGGGATACTGTCAGGAAGAGATGGAAGGAGAAAAAATATGACGATTAAAGAAGTACTGGATGAATTCGCAAAGTTTATACAATACGATCCGAACCAGACGCGTTTCAATATGTTATCCGCCAATTATGTGTTTCATGGCGCCGGCAAGGATATCGAGACGCTGCTTTCCGGATATGACCCGTCCGGAGCTTTATCCGCGATGCGGGCGAGAGATGCAGTCATGGAAGTTGCGCAGAATACGAACATTCCCCTGTATGGATGGCTGACGAACCCGGAGGTTACACAGGAGATGCAGGGATATGCTACCATGTGGCAGCAGTTAAACGATCCGGAAGTTCTGGAACAGGAGGATCATTATTTAAACAGCATGAATGAAACGCTGAAAAACTCCATGGGAATCGCCATGATCGGCGACAGGGACATGGAAGAGGAGCGTAAACACTTTTTAAAATCCACGATGCAGGTCATCCAGGATATCAAAAAGATGAGGATTGACTGCTATCAGAACAGCGGGATGCCGGTTAGCGAAGTGAAGAAGTTCCATACCAGGATTCTGGTCTTTGAGCGTATGTCAGACTGCATCCTCCATGTTTCCAATGAACCGGATGCGATCTATCTGTGTTATATATCCAACCATCAGAGCGCAGGGGGATATTTCGCATTCCTGTTAAAGAATAACGGAAACCTGATAGCGTTTCATGATCGTGTGGATGAGGTGTATATCGGACAGCACGGCAATTTACGGAACGGACGCTGGACAGACCGACACATGGATAAACTGTTTCCTTATGATTATATTTTCCATTATGAAGATTACGATTACAAAGGATATGCAGGTACCTATATCATCGACCAAGAAAAACTGGATTTCATTAGACTTGGCGTCGAAGTATACCAGCCGCTCCTTGTGGCGATGATCATCCTGAAAAATAAGTACGAAGGACTGCGTTTTGAAGCAGAACCGCTATTTTTAAATACGCTCATGGAACAGAACTTTTATCTGGAGCATAAAGGCATGACGGAAACGGAACTGGCCGTGGTTGAGAAAAATGAAATTGTCATCAGAAACCGTCAGTACACCTGCACCCTGGAGACAGACAAGATTATGACGGACGAAGGCTATAACCGGGAATTTGAATGTAACACGCATACAGTGCCATGGGTGGCGCTGTATGGCACCGGATTTAAACCGGATCTTTCAACCGCACTGGCTTCATGCAGTCATATGCAGGAAGATGCTTACGTGGAGGAATTCATTGGAACTCAATACCGGATGGATAAGCAGGTATACTATGAAATCCGCAAACAGTTGGCTGAATATATCAAGCAGCAGATGCAAAAAGAGCTGCAGGAATTTGGCACCAGCCATGCCTGGGAGTATTGGAATAAAAAAGCGAAAAGCAGGAAAGACCGGTTCATTGATCTGATCTGCAAAAAAACATATCAGAGCTCACATCCGGAGATAGACTGGGGCGAGGATACGATTTGTTTCGATGCCATTAAGCAGGAAGACTGGGGGTACCGCAGACAGGAACGCATTTATAACCAGAATCTTAAGTACCATTACGGCCGGCATTCATATGATATCCTGGATGACTGCAATGGCGCCAAGTGTTCCGTTTTCTACCAGTTAGATCCACGTGACTGGCGTACCATGGAAGCATTCCTTGAGGAGCCGTTGCCTAAGATCTTCCAGGGATTTGGAGCAAGAAACTACAACGGGAATACGCTTTTGGATGCAGTTGACATGGTTGGCGAGCTGGAGTGTCCTCTTACCGGGCACTTTAATGGGTACAGTTTATGTATCGGGTTTTCAAAATCCGGATGGAAGAAAACGTATTACGACTGGCTGACTGCACATGGATATGGGGCGGAAATTGAGCGTCTGGAAACAGAAAGGAAAGAAGCGCTTAAGAAGAAGAAAATGGCCGAACAGGAAAAGGCTATGCTTCCGGCAAAACCGTATCAGCCAAGTGACCAGTACGAACAGTATACCAATGCAGCGGAGCTGATCCAGGCAGAGCGGGAACTGCACCAGGTTTTCCCGGGAACTAAACTTGGCGTATTTGGGCAAGATCCGGATGCTGACCCGGTAACCGGAAAGCGTCATGTTATTTATACGGAAATCACCCTGCCGGTAAAAGGGAATAAGGACAAATTCAAACAGATGGAAGATCTTGGCTGGCGTGCGTCGTATATCAGCGTACGGGAAGGCTGCCGGATGCAGCGCTTCCGCTATGACTTTATCTAACCAAACTGCAAAGGCTCATCCTGAAAACTGGACGGACTTTTTTCGTTATAATTTTTAACATTTTTATTTTCAATCAGACCCATTGTCAAGTGCAGTGGGTCTTTTTTTACAACTATCCAATACCATAATTTCCCTGAAACAGTTGATAAGGCATAAGAGAAAGGAAAAGATTATGGAAGCACAGAATGGAGCGTATGTACTTACGGAAACAGGCAAAGAGATTGTCGCTGCCTTTATTGCTGAATGTGTAGCAAAACGCAAAGAGATTCTGGATGCCGGAAAGGACACTGCAGAAGAGACAAATCTTCCTAGTGAAGAAGTGATTCTTTCGGACTTAAACTTTGGCGTTGGTGTTGATGAAGACGGAGACTATTACAACGGATGGGGCGTCACGGATCATTATAACGCGGATACCATACTTGGACTCAGTCTTGGAAAAGACTTCGTCGAGGTTTTGGATGCCAGCGCAGAGAAAAAAGGTGCCCTCTTATGAGAATGTTAGATTATCAATTAACCGATATGTCAGCAGAAGGCAAGGCAGCTCTTCCTAAGATCCTGGATGAGATGGGTTATACGGGACGTTACGTCATTTCAGATTTTGGCATTTCAATCAATTCCAATGCCACTGTTCTTTCGAGAGCGGTTAAAAAAGCGGAGGAAATTGCACACAAAGAGTCTGGCCGTCTGGTATGCATCAGGCAAACCACTTATTCCAAAGTCTGGATCCCGGAATCGGAAGCAGCCACACAGAGGGATGCATATCTGAAAGCGATCGATATGGTGTCTAATGGATGGAAGGTGGACGACGACCCGGAAATCAGCGTCAAAGAGCCATTTGATAATGGCTGGATCGATTCTTATTATTTTGAGGATCGGGACGGCAATCGTCAGGAATAATTTCAATACACAAAAAGGAGAGAAACGATGGGAGAATTAAACAAAACAAACGGAAATGACGTTGAAAGAACCAAGCAGCAGCAGAAAGAAATTGCCTGCCAGTGTCTGAAAAATTTCGGACTTCTGGAAAATGCGCAGAAAGAATTCGCGGATACAGGAAAGCTTTATTATTCAGAGCGAACCACGAAAGTGTTTGACGGCATTCTGTACTGGATGTCCAATCATCCGGAATGGGAGGAGCGGATCAAAAAGCTGGAAGAAGAGTACGGAATCCTCGTGTATCATGCATATTTTTATCATGCATCTTATGGAGATATTTTGGATTGCCTGTATATTTCATCCGATCCTGACTGTTTTGAAGATACGCTTGAAGACAGTAAGGATGAAATTGCAAGTATCTATGCATTCAACCTCACGGAGCCTATGTTTTCAGAGTTTGGTTCCGGCGCATACAGACCTTGCAACGGAGGCATTTCAAAAACCGCGTAAGAAGCAAAAATCAGCGATGAGAAAGGAGAGCACACTATGGCAGATTACATCTGTACTTATCGAACCAATTATTTCCGGGTTACGGATGAAGAAAAATATCAGAAGTTAATCAACAAATTAGCAGGGGAAGACCTTGAAATTTTCGATGACGAAAATTCAAACGGCATGCATGGATTCGGAGGAACCGGTTCCATGTCATACTGCAGCGCCCAGACAGTTGCGGAATGGATGAACGAACCGACACATGATCGACCCGTGAAATTTTACGAGGAAACGGAATGGGGCAGCGGCGTATGGACGCAGATTGCGGACCCGGATGAAGCAGAGAGAGAAGAATTATACATCGTGGAAGCCACAGAAAAAGATTCTGGCTATGAAATCCGCATCTGCCGCGATAAAGAAGACCTTGCGGAAGATTCCAACGGCATGGATACGTTTTACAAGGAACTCCAGCAGATTCTCCCTAACGGGGAAGCAATGATCCTGCAGAAAGCCGGACATGAAAAACTGAATTATGTGGCCGGAATTGCAACGATCATCACAAACAAAGAGATTCGATTCCTGGATTTATCCAAACTTGCGGTAAAAACCGCCGGGGATATGTTAGGAACAGATTTTCAGACACAGATGGATTATTAAGTATAATGACCGCGGGCATTTTGCCTGCGGCTTCGCAAAAAAAAGGAGAAAAATCATGAAAAAAATCTTACGAAGCGGAAATGTGTACATGGGAACCTGCGGAGATCCAACCGCTCTTTATGATAGCAATGGGAATAATCTGAAGGTCGGAGATCTGGTTGCTATATGGACTCGGGACGTAAAAGAACGAGGATGGAATGATAAACCAACATTTGTGGTACAGGAAAAAATCGGAGTCCCTTATATTATGGGACTAAAAGGTGCTCACCTGGTTCGTAAACACATTCGTGATGGAGAGTCAAGTGATGCCGGGCATTGCGCTACCATCCTGGATTCTTACTTACGTGATGCGGCTGAACCACATAATCCGAAGGAAACTACCTGGTACGTCATGCGGATTAAATCCCATGAACAGACTGCAATCGGCGAAACCTGGGATTGCGGTGTTCATCCGGTGGACGAAGACGCAGAGACCTCTATGGAGGATGGTATCACAACTTGTTGCGGGTATGATTTTGGATTAGATGGATTCGATCCAACAATCTGTTTCTGCCCAAAATGCGGCAGGAAGATCCGTAGAAACTGATGGTATTCAGAAAGGAGAAAAAAGATGAATGTGAACATGGAACGTGAAAACTTGAAACCGAAGTATGAGGCATTTCTGAAAACGGCAAAAGGCCAGGAATGGAAACGGGAATGGATAGCACGAACAGGCTTAGAGGAAGATGGAGATTTTGGAGATTATCTCTATGATTTCTATCCGGAATTGCTTCGGTAATACGGTATGGTTTTATTGGAAAGGAGTGTACATGATCTTTGTAACAGGAGATATTCATGCTGAACCGGAGCGATTCAGCATGAAAAATTTCCCGCAACAGCAAGAAATGACCCGCAATGACTATATGGTCATCTGCGGGGATTTCGGGCTTGTTTGGGATAAGGAAGAAAGCAAACGGGAAAAATGGTGGCTCGACTGGTTAACAGAAAAGTCGTATACCACACTGGTCGTGGATGGTAACCATGGTGCGACACGTTGTTAATTGAAAAGATTAACCGTTTCTTTGTTTAAAGAAAAAGAACTAATTTCTTGAATAGTCAAATGATGGAGTAACGCCCTGAAGGACTATTGCTAATACTACGACATGCGATAATAGTGATTATATATTATTGTATGAAGCTCGTTGAAGACGGCTGAAGAGACCTAAGTAAGAAAACATATGAGTATAAGTTGGTATAAAAGTGACTAGAGTCCGCCTGCTTGAAAATTTGGAAGTAATATATGGTTTACGATAGGCCGGGCATCCGAAAAAGGTGAATATGGATAGTATGTACAAGTAATGCTTGGCTGACGAATCCTCGAAGTAAAGAATCTAAATGCCGAAAATATCGAAAGATATTTAGTACTTTTGTACTATCTGCATGGGGTTTAGTAAGAATCGTGGTTATGAAAGACCTTGTTAGTTTACAGGACTAAGATATGTGGAAGGTTCATAGAGGAATCCTAAGTTCATATATGATGGATAGAGAAATTGGAACGTGGAAAGTTGGAACCGAAATGAAAATCATAATCAATGAGATGTTCGGTTAATGAGGAAAAGAATTTGACTATAACTCATTTTAATTCCAATGAGAGCGAAGGCGCAGTACCAATGAAGCTATGGAAACACAGCTGAGGGATAGCCTTTAGTCAATTACAATTGAATAATTATTTTGGGTTAATTATAAGTTGGTTCGAGTAAGACTAAGAGAAACTATCCTTTTGAGAAGGAGGTTGACAACTTGGCTTTAGAAACAAGACTTAGAGCGGAAGAAGCGTATTATGACATGAGTAAAATCACAGATAAATTATACGCTCAAAGTAAAAATGGTAATAACTTTTATAAGCTGTATGAATTAATTATTAGTGAAGATAACATTTTATTAGCCTATAGAAATATCAAACGAAACACAGGAAGTAATACGAAGGGAACTGATGGAAAAACGGTTAAAGACTATGCCAATATTCCGATAAAGCCTAAAGAAAACGGTGGAGATAATAGCTATGATAATCTGCTATATGTAGACAAGAATGTTCATAAACTTATCCACCTAAAAGATGAAGGCAAAATCCAAATATATCTCAGTCACTTTGAGAAAATAGTTTCTGACTACAACGATTTTATTAATACATTGAACAAATTTCGGAAGTTAGCAAGAAACAAAATAATTAACCTAAGCAAGTAACTAAAGTTGATAACCACTATAATTAACAATTGTAATTGATGGAAAGCCGTATGAGGTGAAAGTCTCATGTACGGTTTGGAGCAGGGGAAAAACTGGAGACTATATCAAAAGTTTACCTATTGCTATAAAACTTCACACGCCTTAATGCCCTTCCGGAAGAGGAGTGGAACGGAGGCCACGTCCACAAAGTGCGGGAAAACGTCATTCACCTGATGCGTGGTGAAATCTTTCATCTGAACGGAAAATCTGTATACGTCTTCGGTGGAGCAAGGTCGCATGACATTAGCGGTATTGCGGATAAAAAAGCCCTGGAAAAGGATTATGCATTTGCAATCCTGCAACCGGATGATCCATTACTCCAGGAAAAATTACAGCTGCTTGATCATTATGGAGCATCTACCCGTATCGAAGAAGTTAATTGGTGGCGTGCGGAAATGCCTACGAAATCCGAAATGGAACATGGCCTGCAGAACCTGAGAAAACATGGAAAACAGGTGGATTTTATTTTTTCCCATGACGGACCGGCATCAGACGTTGCGATTCTCGGCGGAGGTGCACTGACGATTGATCCGTTAAATCAATACCTGGATAAAGTGAAACAGGAAGCCGTATATAAAAAATGGTTTTTTGGTCACCATCACAGAAACATGCCGCTGACGGATAAGGATTCCGTCATCTACGACAACATCGAAAGAATATGGTAAGGAGGAGATACAATATGGGAATCAGGATGCAGTATACATTATCAGGTCGGCTTTGCAATAAGAGCCTGAAGGAATTTTCCGATATGAAGGACAGTAGTTTTACACCAGGTGGATTTGCAATGGATGTGCCAATTCATGGAAAGACCGTTTACGTTCCGTTCGACTGGTGCAGTTATTCAGCATCCGTCAATGAGGATGGAACTATGACTGTCATCCATGGAGAGAAAACAATCTTTTCTGTCAGCGCAGAAAACGAACTCGATGATTGTTACGAGGAAGATTGGATAGCACTTGGAATCTGCCGGGGTGATCTGACACCGGAGGTGATGGCGAAAGCGACGGAGATCCGCGAATTTTACATCGATTATTGGCCGGCACCGGCAAACGCAGACTCAGATGATACCTTAACGGTCACGAAACTCTGCTTTTTGGATGATGATGGAACGGAATATCCGGTAGACGATGCGGTTTTAAAAGCCGCGGGGAATGTTCTCAAATTATGAACAGCGAGAAGGGAGAAAACATTATGTTACTAACTGACGTTGTATTGAGGGCAGTGATTTCAATCACCCTTACGCAAACGCCGGCAAAAGAGTCTATTTATGTCGGGAAGATCATCCTTACAAAAGACGGAAAGGAATATACCTTTGATTTTGACACTCGTGCGATTGATATCATCGATCATACGGTCGTCATCGAATGTACGGAAGGCGAATTGGAAGACGAAGATTTTCCGGACGGAGCAACAATGGAAGACCTTGAGGGTGCTATTGTCACTGATTTATTTCTGCAGGGAGACGAAGAAGCTTACGTTGAAGGGCAGGCTGTGAAGAACATCGAGCTGGTACTCTATGACGTTGCAGACCCAACCCGAAAGATCGTTTTCAAAAAGGATGCTTTCAAAGAAACTGACCTTGGTGAATATTACGACATCACATGGGAATAACCACCTTATTGCGGGACGGTTGTGACATCATATGTGGGAAAATTGCCGAAATAATAAGAAAGGAAGAAAAATAATGAGCAGAATCGAAGTACAGAAAGAATTGCAAAAAACACGTGAGGAGATGATTGGATGTCGTTACCGTCACTTCAAAGGCGATGTTTATATAGTAACAGCGATTGCCGTGCACAGCGAAACTGAAGAGCCACTTGTCATCTACAAGAATTTCGATGACCCAAGTCTTGTGTGGGCCAGATCGCTTCCCATGTTTATGTCAGAGGTGGATCATCAGAAATACCCTGATATCAGGCAGAAGATGAGATTCGAAAAAATGACACAAGATTAGGTCAATGTGCAAAAGGAGAAAATTATGGTAAAGATTACGGATAAGGAAAAAGAACTGATTACTAAACTTGGCGATCCTTATTATACGGTATCCAATATCGAAAAATGGATTAACCGAAATGATAATGTTTTTGCTAATGCTCCTGCGGCTTTGCAGGCCATGGGAATAAAAGGATATTATGAGGCTATGAAACGTATGGTTATGTATTCGAATGATGCCTGCTACGCCCTGATTTCCTGGAATGATGAGTATATGCAGCAGGCTCTGATTGCAACAAACCTGACTAAGGAACAGGCACAGATCACCATGAAAGAACATACACTTGCAAGACTCGTGGAGCTGGATATCGTAGAAACTGTTGAAATGGCGGCAACCATGTATGACGCTGCAGCTAATTGCACGCCGGATACGGAGATTGATGCGCTTCATGTCGGAAGTGATGAGGCTTCCATATCTTTTGGAAGTGATCACGAAGAGCGTATCAGTATTGTAATGCAACCGTCAATCACCCATGACTAAAGTCACAGGCTTGCCCCGGTAAGCTTGCGACAGAGGCTTGAGTGATCGAGCAGAGCAGTGACATACCGTTCGCCGTGCGGGTGACTCCAAGCCCCACGCTCCGGTTAGGTATGCCCATGCTATGGAAACTTAACAGAAGCCGTCAGGACCGGATATCTACCGGGCCGGAACTGGCGGTGCCTGGCTTACAGCAAAAAAGGAGAACTATGAGATATGTTTACGTACTGGATATGAACGGGAAGCCGCTCATGCCGACCTGCCGTCACGGAAAGGTCCGCCGGATGTTGAAATCCGGACAGGCAAAAGCGGTGGATACTCTGCCGTTCACGATCCAGTTATTAAAACCAACTAAAACCAGGATCCTCCAACCTGTCATTGCCGGACAGGATCCAGGAAGAACCAACATCGGCATGGCCGCTGTCCGTTCCGATGGAACGGAACTGTACCGTGCCCATATCGAGACACGCAATAAGGAGATCGTATCCCTGATGAATGACCGCCGGTCATTCCGACAGGCATCCAGAAGGGGAGAACGCCTCGCAAGGAAACGTCTGGCGAAAAAGCTGCATACGACGGCCAAACATTTAAACGGCAGGATCCTGCCGGGATGCAAGGAGCCGCTGGCAGTAAAAGACATCATCAATACGGAAGCCAGGTTTAACAACCGGCTGCGTCCGGAAGGGTGGCTGACACCTACGGCCACACAGTTGTTACGGACCCATCTGGAGGCCTTCCGGAAACTGTCCGGGATCCTCCCGGTGACGGAAGTGGTCCTGGAGGTCAACCGGTTCGCGTTCATGCAGCTGGATGACCCGGACATGAAAAAGCGGGACATCGACTTCTGCCGCGGGCCGTTGTACGGGACCGGCGGCGTAAAAGCCGCGGTCAGCCTACAGCAGGACGGACTCTGCTTGTTATGCTGGGAACGGGAGATTGAACATTACCATCATATCGTCCCAAGAAGCAGGCGTGGCAGTAATACGATAAGCAATATCGCCGGACTTTGCGGAAAATGTCATGAACGGATACATAAAGACCAGGCTGCCGCTGAGAAGCTTCAGTCAAAGAAAGACGGACTGAGCAAGAAATACGGTGGAACGTCCGTATTGAACCAGATCATCCCGTCCCTCACGGAGGCACTTGGGATCCGGTATCCGGGACATGCCCATGTGACGAACGGATGGAGCACCAAGGAATTCCGCGAGAAGCATGAACTGGAGAAGGACCATGATGTTGACGCTTACTGTATTGCGGCCAGTATCCTGGAGGACGCACAGCCAGTCATGCAGACAGAGCCGTACGAAATCAAACAATTTAGACGACACAGTAGAGCTTTGATCAACCATCAGACGGAACGTACTTACCGGTATGACGGGAAGATCATCGCAAAGAACCGCAAGAAGCGGATGGACCAGAAGACGGATTCCCTGGAAGACTGGGTTGCAGACATGACAAAACAGTACGGACAGGGAACAGCCAGCCGGATGTTGTCAAAGGTCACCGTACAGAAAAGTACCAGACATTACAATACGAAAGGCCGGATGATGCCGGGAGCTGTATTTATCTACCGAGGGAAACGGTTTGTAATGACCGGCCAGCTGACCGGCGGCGCATATTACCGCGCCTATAGACAGGACAAGAAAAACTTCCCGGCAAAAGCTGTACAGGTCGTTCAAAAGAACAAGGGCCTGGTATATGTAGCATAAACAGTAGGCGGTATGAAGCTGCCTTGCCGCTTGCGCAATTCATCTGCATGACTCAAGTCACGAGCATTCTTGCGCTGATGGTAAAGCCGCAAAAAAAATGAAAAGAGGGAATAAAAATGGCAAAAGAAAAAATTACACTCAGTAGCATCACGGTAGACACACAAATTCTCCCAAACAACACCCTGGACGCGTATATTTCCACAGAAGGGAGCAGTGGTGCGCATTATAAAGGGCTGACTGCTGCCGCAGTTGGTGCCAATGTACAGGAGCTGATCGAATGCCTGGCAGAGACGAATCTGGAAGGGACAGGCAGAAGGCTTGCCAATCCATTTCAGGGAAAAAGTCTGAATGGAAGTACGTTGAGAAAGATGTTTACCCATTATATCGAACGTATGCGCGAGTTACAGGTCTTACCAGCGGATTCCGCAGATAGCATCCGGTGCGCCGGGGAATGTGCAGAGGCAACAAAATGGCTGAAGCTTTGCGGTATTAACATGAACGCTGCGCGTATCACGGATCTATTGAATGGACATCGAAAGGTGTTTCAGCAGTCCATTGATTTGTTAAAATCAACGGACAATGATTTCGTTATCATTTCCGCAGACACATTCACTTTAGACAATGTTGAAGGTTATCTGGTCGGTTGGATCACGGATAATGAAGAAGATGAGGATAACCTGACATCTTACCTGTTATTTGTACCGGTGCTGAGTATGTGGTCTGATGAAGCCAGAAAAGACGTGCTGTTTGTAGAAGGTCTGGAGGACAGGCCAGATAAATTCTATTACGATATGGCAGCCATGGATGGGCCGAAAGTCGTTTTGTATTCATCCGTGGATACCGAATCTGGACAGTGGAATACGACCGCAGCATGCGCTACTTTGGTAGATAAGATGTCCGATTATCTGAATGATGCCAGCCATGAGATTTCTGAGGATAACCTCCAGGAAAACAGTATGGAAGCACTAAGAGAAATCACTGAGGGGTGAGGAAAAGATCATGAAGCTGAAAAAATTGATATTTTCTATTACGTAAAAGGGTCGAATTCAGAGAATATGAATGGAAAAGAGTTTTATAATATTGTTAAAACTGAAGGATTAAATAAGTTCAATATAGGTGATTCTTTTGAAATAGCCAAAGTAGCAAATGTTTTAGGTTGTATCAATGATAATGGATGGGTTGTATATGAGACAGATGAAAGAGGCGCATACCATGTTATTTCAAAACATTCATCAGAAGAAGAAGGTTTAGAGGTTCTACTTAATGAACTGAGAAATAAAAAGAGAAAAGAGGAAATTATGAAAAAATTACGTAAATAAAGAAATTTCGTTATTTTTTCTGTAATCACGATTTTTAGACTCCGAGTACATATTAGAAGGTTGAGTGGATCTTACTAATACGAGGAGACTTTTGGTTATGAGTGAACAGAAGAAACAGAATCTTGCTAATTCGAGTGTGCGAAAAGATTTGTTACTTATTTGTTTGACAGAAAAGCTAAGTGAAAATGGATATAGAATCAACGTTCTTGATATTTCAGATCCGAAGCATTCTGAAAAATATAACCCGCTGCGATACATTAATAGTGATGACGATATAAAGGCGCTGGTGACCTGCATTCTAAAGAATACGAATTCTGGAGAAAACAAGGACCTGCTTTTCGAAACTGCAGAATCCTCACTTCTCAGCGCGGTATTTTTTTACCTGACACGCCATTGCGAAATCGAAAAGCGCACATTGCGTGAAGCGTGCAGACTTTGCACCGCTGCACTTCTTTAAAAGATATATCCCCGCTTGCGAACTGGAACGTTGAAAACGTTACTGATATGTACAGGATGTTTTTTATGTGCCGTTCATTAAGTGATGCATCTGCGATTAATGACTGGAATATTCAGAATGTCACAAATTTCCAGGAAATGTTCTATGATTGCCCGTTTCATCCAGAATTTACCAAACGTGCCGGAACATGGAAGGATGGTACTTTCACACCAAGGAAATAATTTTTTCACGATCCTGCGGTCAACCACCGCAGGATTTTCACTTTTGTCAGAAGAAAACAGGTTCACGATATTTTATCACGACATATAAGAAAAATCACTTCAATTAGTGGCCGTAATGGGTCATTCACTAAAAACAGAACATTCCTTAATAATATAATCGATTTCCAGCCCCTATACCGCGTACTTGCGGATAAGCCTGATTCCTGCGTTGGTCCATATATAATTCCAAAATATTGACATATTGCCCGTCTGGCCATGAAAGGTAGCAATCAGCCACCAAATTAGTATGATTGTGACTGCATAATTTTCCCTTTTTGAAATATTCGGGATCCCGCAGCATTTGATACCAAACGCTATCAGAGAACACATAATCTGATAGATCAAACCTGGCAGGCTTTCTATACAGTGTGATAGAAACGGTATAATGCTCTGATAATATGCATGACAAAATCCGGTAATTAAATGTTGCGTTCTTGCGGCGCCTTGCACCAGGCGTAAGATATTTTCGAATATGTTCGTAGGATGGCGGTAGTTTTTGACCACGAAATTCTCCAGGTTCATAAATTTCGCCCCAGTCATCGCCTTTCACAAAATACAAATCATCGGTATTATAATATTCATCCATCGTCAATTCATTGGGCATATATTTCAGCAATGGCTTTGTATAAGCGTCATAACGCCATGCCGGCCATTCAGGCATATAGAAGCTGGCTTCTTCCCCATTAGGGTCAACATACATGACATCCTCAAAAATATTATAGTGTTTTCCATCAAGTGTTAAATCATAGCGAGTATCTAATTGTAAATACGTTTTGCCTCCATCGTAAGAAACAATCGTAGGAAAAAGTTCCATGACAGTAATAGGGAATTTTTGTACAATCTGTTCCACGATCGCAGACGGGATCCTCCGTTTCCCATGCTCATATTCCCACAGAACATCTTCACGAATATTCAGTTCGCAAGCCATTTCGAAACGACTTATTTTCCATTCTAAAGTCCTGTAAAAATATAAGGTATTGGCTAATAATTCACTTCCGCCGTACCAAATCAGAGAACCTTCCGGATTACAATCCGGCGCTTCCATCTTATCCTTCAGGGTCAATTCAACATAGGGAATCCCCATATTCCGCAACATGATCCCAACAATTTCCATTGGCACTTGCCGTTCACCGGATAAATAACGCCGCAGAGAACGGCGGTCACATCGAAAAAGTGCTGCCAGCTTCACGTTGGATAGCTTGGTCCCGCATGCAAAAAATTGGATTAACTCCAGATAATTTCTGTCCTTCACATATTGTTCAATGGCGGTCCGATTGGCCGCCGCCCAGGTTTCTATCTTGTTCATAATATAATCTCGCGATGATATTCCAATCGCATCCTTTCATAATGCTATTCATTGTATAAGGCCGAATACGCGAAGTCAACTGGGCCGGAAAAAAAAGAATATTAACACAGTCAACACTATGCAGACGCCGGAATTAACTGGACGCAAGGCGCCGTCTATTTCATCCCTTCCAAAGCCATAATTTCCTTGAAACTGATGAAAGACATAAGAGAAAGGATGAAAAACATGGAAGAAAAAACAGCAAAAGAAGTATTGATCGAAAAAATATGGAAAGGGCTTGTGAAAACAGTGGCTAGTTTTATGCTTGTCTCAATGGTCGCTGTATGCAGTGTGGCTGTAACATTCGGCAGTGTGCAGGAATTGAAGACGAATATCGTCGTATCTCCATTTTTAGAAAACACGTTTGTTGAGCAAACAAAGGCAGAAACAGTAATCAACCTGACGAAATCAAAACACTACAATATCTGTACCGTAAAACCAACGGATTATGCGGAAAACTGGCTGACAGATGACTTGGACAGCCTTGCAAAGAGTGCGCGAAATTTCCTGATTGTACACCGTATGGCAGCATGGGCAGACGGTGGGGGAATCGTGATTCCGGAAGGTGCGTCTATTGTGGATTTAGCCCCGGTGAAATCCTATTCATGGAAAGAAGCAGATAGATCCGGGTATCAGGCAGACTATTTTGTATTTAAGTACAGTGGGTATGCCTGCAAATTGGAGCGTATCAGCAGAGCCGCATATAAAACCGAGATCAATCTGTATTGCGGATTAGCGCGATAGAATATTCTGAATGGAGGAAACAAAATGGCAAAGGAAACAAAATTA
>ENA-ORUF01000190-ORUF01000190.1-human-gut-metagenome-genome-assembly--contig:-NODE-190-length-94686-cov-5.868257_pt1 | contig 94686 bp, 126 predicted proteins | sample MGYA00242077_ERZ509203 | MGnify/ENA primary metagenome ERZ509203 (study PRJEB26280, sample SAMEA2338834) | human gut metagenome | biome: human gut; feature: human-associated habitat; material: faeces... | reverse complement strand
AGAAAGCCGGACTGGCTGCCCGGCTTTCCTGTCCAAATTTATTGTAATAGGAGGCGAATTCTATGACAATTCAAGAGTTTGACGATTTGAAGATTGGGGACACTTGCTTAGTCACACGAGGAAAAGATAAGGGGAAACGATGCATAGTCCTATACAAAGCTGGCCACACAATCAAGTATGACCATCGTATCGGAATTGTGGTTGTAAAACCCGAAGATTACGGAAACTTATTTGAGTCGAGCACGGTGACGTATCGATACTTCAAACTTTTTAGTCATACCGAATTGAGAAAGACCTTATTCTGATTGGCGAAGGGCCTGCGGAAACGCGGGCTCTTTCCTTTTATATTTACGCGGAAACAGCAGAGGCCTTTATGGAGGTGATAGCATTATGACTTACAAGCAGATTGAGGCAAGCCGGGAGCTGCGCCTTTGGATCGGGCAGGTGATTGTGCCCGCCGTCACGATGGCGGTCGCGCTCGCGTCCATTCCAGAGGTCAGGAACACGGCGTCAAGAAAGCTGGAAGAGCTGAAATGGAAATTCAAATCCAGAAGCAAGGGCTGAGCAGGCCCTTTGCTTTTTCCATTTTCCGTACGCAGCCGCCCGGAAACCGTGTTACAGTGATACCCTGAAAAATTCCCGGGAGGAAAATTTGAGAAAACAGTTCAAATGGAGGAGTTGCTTTTATGGTTATTTTCGCAGTGATGGCGGCGCTTTGCATCGGCATTTTGATTGGCATGCATCTGTTTCAAGACCGTCCGGTTGGTGATTTACGGGTTGACCATTCGGACCCGGTGGATGGGCCGCATCTATATCTGGAACTGGATACGGACGTATCCGCAATTCTCCGCAAAAAGCGGGTTGCGTTCCGGGTCAAAGCCAAAGACTTCATCCCGCACGAATAACACCGGCTATTATGGAGCCAACTCTAAATTTTGAAAGGAGATAAAGCATATGGCAGAGATCAAAACTTTGTTGGACGATGTGATCGAAACGGAGATCTCGAACTTGAAGACCTTGCCAGTCGAGGATGAGCGGAGAGGTGACGCGATTCGGGATCTGGTGTCGCTGCATAAGCTCCGCATCGAGGAGATCAAGGCTTGGGCTGACGTGGAGGAGAAATCTGAACGGAGGGAGATGGACAGCAGACAGCGTGAGGAGGAACTTGCCGCTAAGGATGCCGACCGGACCCGCGAGGAGGAAAATCAGGCGCGTCAGCTTCGGGAGCAGAAGATCGACCGGTATGTGCGGACGGGTGTTGCAGCCGCGGAACTGATATTGCCGTTGGTGTTCTACGGAATCTGGATGAAACGGGGATTCAAGTTTGAGGAATCCGGCGTCTACTCGTCCACAACATTCCGAAATCTGTTTGGCCGCTTTAAGCCGGCAAAATAACGGGCAGGCTCAAAAAAATGAAGAGGCCGTGCGGGCTGCACAGTCTCTTCGTTTTATCCGCGGATTATTCAGGGCGCTTTATGGAGAACACCCGATATTTTTTGAGGAGGTTTTTAGCAATGAAGATGAGAGAAGAAAAATTAAGTCCCATGTTGATAATTGACATTGGCCGCGCACGCCGTTTGTATGACGAAGGGAAAAATGCAGAAGAGATTGCGGCGGTTGTGAGGCGGCCTGTTACGCTGATGGAAAAGTGGATTGGGAACTTCAAACTCATCGATGAAAAGAGACAGACAAGAAACGGGTGATCCAAACAAGGCAGGAGTCCAGGCAAGGACTCTTGCTTTTAATCGTCCCAGCCGGAGCCCATATCCTCCGCAAGCTCCTCCCCGGTTCCGTAATCGGCGCTGATTTCCCGCAGGGCACATTCGGCGCAGACCTCTTCCTCCTCGGAATAATAGTAGTTTTCATAGACGTCTTCGCCGTAGATGCGGTTGATTTTATTTCTGGCGGAATCCGGGTCAAAATCATCGCCGCAGCGCGGACAGGTTTTCATAGGTTTACCCCCCCCTTTTTTTTGCTCCATCCTAACACAACTCCGCCAAATTTACAAGGCGCTTTATGAGGAGAGAGCGCTCTTTACCTCAAGAACGCCGGAGCCGCAAGGCCCCGGACTGCTTAGGAGGTAATGCAAATGCGTAAAAAGAGGAACAAGGTCATTATCCCGGAGGGAGCCGAATTGACGGACTACCTGAACCGGGGGTTCGCGATCTGCAACCGGTGCGGAGCGGTTATGGACCGGAAAGAAGACCCGAGAGGTGGCTGCGATATTTACGCCTGCCCATCGTGCGGATGGGAGATTGACGAAATGGAGTATGAGTACGAGAGCGGAGATCCGATGGAGCTCGTACAGGACGAAAGAGGCGACGACTACCTGGTCTTCCGGGACGATATGCCGCCCGCCGGATGCAGGGCCTGCGGAGGACCCTACCCTCATTGCAAGGCGTCGTGCAAGATGTTCGACGACTGAGCATTATCAACGCGGAGGAGAAGTCCCGTAACAGGGGCTTTTCCTCTTTATATTTGCAGCAAGCGCAAGAATGACAGGGTCTATTGCGGAAAGGAGTTGTTTTTGATGAAGCATATGACAAACACTCAAATCGACGAGATTAACAGGCTTTTGACAGACCATAGAGAGGCCTTGACCGCATTTTGGGATGAAGCGTTTTATTACGGAATGCGGTCTGGATACAAATGGGTGCTGTGTGGAGCCGCGATTGCAGTTGTGGCGATGGGCGTTGGAGAAACTGTTATACGCATCAGAAACAAGCGAAAGAACGAGAAGGAGTCCTGACCGGGACTCTTTCTTTTGTATTTGGAGGAAACCATGCGTTATCACTTTGAGAAACCTCCGATTTATCTGTCCATGTATGGGCAGCGTTATCGGTGCGACCACCCGGTCTACAACTCCTGCACCCTGTTCTTGGTGGAGGAGCGGGGCCTGGCGGTGATTCAGCAGCGGTTTGACCCGGAGACAAAGGCGACCTTTTGGACGGAGGTGGACGACTGGCTCACCGACCCATTATATTTGCACCCTGGATTCCGGGCGTATTTTGACAGCAGGGCGGCGAAGGGTACGGACGGCCTCTACCCCACAGTGACCATCCGGCAAATGATGTGGGCACTCAAAATGAAGCCTCTGCCAAAGCAGCCGTGGGAGACGGTCTTTGACCATGCGCCGATTTGACAACTCCCTTTATGGAAAACCAACTAATTTTGGAAGGGAGCTGCGGTTTATGGAGACGTTGAAAAACAAGCTGTGCGCGGTTGGATTACTTGTCTGCGGAGGCTTATCGGCCTATGTGGGAAGTGATGGAACGGCGATGGCGCTTCTTGGAACGATTGCTGTTCCGCTGTTCTTTGCGAAGGAAAATTGGATTTACTGAGGGATGGGCCCGGACAAGGGCTCTTTCCTTTTCTGTTTGCGCTCATTTCGCAGGTTCTATTACGGAGAACGATGCTCGATAAGGAGGTAAAGGAGCATGGACGAAATGAGACTTGAATCAAAATTTACGACTGTGATTGCATCGAAACTCGCAGAGAAGCTTGTCCGCGACAAGCTGGGCTATGATGTTGACATCCGGCTCAACCGGCTGCGGACAACGGTTCTGGAGGACAAGATGCATGTGGAGTTGAATGTGGATTTGGAACTCACAAAGGAAGAGCTTGACAAATTGCTGAAAAGCGTCGGACTCTGAGGCAGAGGCCCCGTGACAGGGGCTTTTGCCTTTCTTCCGCAGATTTTGCAATTCCTATTATGGAGAGGAGGTTAGCTCAATGGTAGAGCAACAGGCTGAAATACCTGTGGGTTGCCGGTTCGAGTCCGGTACCGCCTCTCTAAATTTTTTTTGAAAAAGGAGAATACGTATGGAAGTCAAAATCGTAGGCAGTATCCAGTTCAAGAACCGCACCCTCCCGGTGTATGGGAATTTGGACGAGCCCTTGTTCAAAGCCACGGACGTGGCCGAGCTGCTGAGCTATGGGGACAACAACGTCTGGAACCTGACCAACGTCTGTGAAGACGACGAGAAGCTGGTGCTCCCGGCCATCGTGGGCGGGCAGCGGAGAAAGGTTACGTTCGTCACAGAGACGGGCCTGTATAATGTCCTCGCCCAGAGCCGGAAGCCTATCGCACGGGCATGGCGGCGCGTCATCGCCGAGGAGCTGATCGCCCTGCGGCGGTCCCGGGGGAAGAATATCTCGGAACAGTTTGAGGACTGGGATCACCGGGCGGACGCGATCTACTTCGACGAGGAGACCGGCATGCTCATGCGCTCGGTGACGGTTCCGGGCGGCGACGTGGAGCAGGTCCCCTATGAGCCTTGACGCCATGAAAGCGGAACGTGGATATCCCGATGTGGTCATGGGCGACTTTATCGAGGACCTCATCGGCGACATTGAGTATAACATGGGCCTGGTCCCGGCAAATGATTCCTATTTTCGGGAGCTTGGTCTGCAAAGGTTCACGTTGGAGCAGCTGCTTCGGGAGATTGGCCGGGAGGAAGGAGTCTCCCCCACCGCCGTAGTGGCGCGGTTCGTGGAGAGGATGTCTGCATCGGCAAAAGAAACCGGAGACCCCGGCTTTACCTTTTCCATGGCCAGAGACGCGGCCCAGTCCATTCTGGACGGATTATATTTCAGAGATTAAAATTTGAAAGGAGAAAAACGTCATGGCGAAGACCTATCTTGATATTTTGACCAAAAGAGGAATTGACCTCTTTCTGAGCGAGGAGAATCTTGAGGCGCTGCGGAAGTTCGACCCCAGGGTGGAGTATGCCGTTCCCGGCCAGGCGGCGCCGGTGTTCCGTTCCCCCAAGCAGCACCAGATCGAGGTGGGAAAAAACTCCAACCTGATTGCCGATATGTGCTGGTATGGGGCAAGTGAGGCGGAGCTGGTGCGGGCGGTCAGGCACGGCATGGTGGTTCTCGACGCGGACAAGCACCATCTGGACTGGAAACGGTCGGCCGAGGAGCATGGCATCCCGGAGCTTTATCAGAAATACCGCCGGTTCCACCGAAAGCCCGGGCTGACCGAGCGTGAAAAGCTGGTCATCACCGCCTATACCGGCTATGTTCTGGAGGGTACGGCCGGGAAGGTTGTCGATTTCGTGGAAGAGGTGCTGGGGCATTCCATTCAGACGCCGGAGCCGCCTGAGGTTCCTGTGATTTTGGAGGTACATAATGCTCTGAGAGGCGAGTTCTGTGAGATTTGCCGGAAGCATCATCTCTTCGATTCTATTTAAGGAGGGTACGGACGTGAAAGCAAAACCCGCCCTGTTCAAAAGGGCTGGAAAGGCGCTTCAAAAAGCGGCCCCAACCATTTTGACGTGCGTCGGCACTGCCGGCGTGGTAGCCACGGCGGTCCTGGCGGTAAGGGCCACCCCCAAGGCGCTCAAGTGCATTGAGCGGGAAAAAGAGGCCAAAAACGTGGAAAACAGCGGAAATTTGACCCGGATGGAGACGATAGGAGCTTGCTGGCGATGCTATGTTCCCGCAGCAGTCACGGGAATCGCTACAATCGGGTGTATTTTCGGCGCAAATGTTCTGAACCGGCGTCAGCAGGCCTCTCTGGTCAGTGCCTACGCCCTGGCGAGCCGTTCGCTCAACCGCTACAAGCAGAAGGTGAAAGAGCTCTACGGCGAAGAGGCCCACAGAAAGGTGATGGCCGCGCTGGCCGTGGAACAGAGCGAAAAGCACCCCATTTACGCCGGAACCTTTGCGGCCACAACCTCGCTGGGGTTTGAGGAGGCCGACGAGGAGGAGCGGTTGTTCTACGACGCCATCTCCAGCCGGTATTTCCAGGCCACGATCAGCCAGGTCTTGCAGGCCGAATACCATCTTAACCGGAATTTTGCTCTTAGCGGCGGATTCATCACGCTGAATGATTTTTATGACTTTCTGGGCATCAGCAAGACGCCGGAGGGGGACAAGATCGGATGGATGGTTTCGGACGGGCTCTACTGGGTGGACTTCGACCATCAGAGGACGGTGGTGGACGACGGGCTGAACGGCGAGGTGGAGTGCTGGATCATCGACGCCCCGTTCCCGCCGGTCACTTACGAAGAGTGGGAGGACATGGAGATCTGACCAGTCCGCAGAAATAGCATCTCCTATTATGGAGAACCATGAAAAACAGGAGGTTTGAGTTTATGAACCAGAAAACGATATTTAAGGTGCTGTCCCTGGTCGGACTGGCCCTCGGCGGGATTGGAACATTGCTGTCCAGCTGGGCGGACGATAAGGAACAGGACGCGATCATCGAGGAAAAAGTGAACGAAGCGCTTGCCACCCGTGAGCATGGAACATCTGGAAGCGAGGAGCCCTGACCGGGGCTCTTTGCTTTTGCAGGGGCCGGTTTCCATGAATGAACGGGCGATTCTGTTTCTCATGTCGGTTTTGAAGGGGTTTGAAGACCCGCCAAGGTCTGATTGGCCCCAGCATGAGGCCGAGGAAGTTACATTCTCCAGATGGGCCTTGGAGGAGCTGTTGCAGCAGGTCTGGGACCACCCGTGGACGCTGGCCTCGGAGACCGTGGAGCGGTTCGCGTCAAAGCTGGAGATTTACTCCGAGACATGCAACACGGACGCCCAGTACCGGATTTTCAAGATTGCGGCAGAGACCATATGGGAATTCCTCGACGACATCAAAGCGATCGAGCGTTGAGCAAAATTATATTTGAGAGGAGAAGGCATTGTGAACAAACAGGCCATCGCAAACACACTGAAATCACTGCAAAAGACCATGCGAAAACACAGCCCGGCCATTTTGACAGGCATCGGCATTGCCGGGATGGCGGCGGCGGCCGTTATGGCGGTAAGGGCCACCCCCAAGGCGCTTCGGATGGTGGACGACAGGGAGATTGAGGACGAGAAACGCCTGACCACCTCCGAGATCGTCAAAACCACCTGGAAATGTTATATTCCGGCCGCCGTTACCGGCGTATGCTCCGCCGCCTGCATCATTGGGGCCAGCTCCATCAGCGCACGGCGGAACGCGGCCCTGGTCACGGCCTATACCATTTCCGAGACTGCTCTGAAGGAGTACAAGGATAAGGCGGTGGAAGTCGTAGGGCCGAAGAAAGAGCAGGCCATTCGGGACGCCGTGGCGAAGGAACAGCTGGAGCAGGCCGGGGTGCCGGAGCGAAAGTTCATCCCCACCGGCCGGGGCGAGACGCCCTGCTTTGACCCGCTGACCAATACCTGCTTCAAATCGGACATTGAGACGCTCCGAAGGGCGGAAAATACGCTGAACAAACGGATGCGGGATGAAGTAAAGGTCACGGTCAACGAATTTATGCAGGAGATCGGCCTTGAGCCGTGCGACAGCTCCATCGGAGAAACCATGGGGTGGGACATCGACAAAGGGTACATTGATTTGGACTTCAGTTCGCAGCTGGTGGACGGCGTTCCATATCTGGTCATCGGCCACCATGTCCCGCCCACATACCTCGGCTGGTGACATCCGCAAAAATTGCATCTCCTATTATGGAGAACCATCTATGGAACATTATATGACAAGGAGGACTTTACGATGGAAGAAATGAACGCGAAAGTGATGGAGAACGAGGAACTCGAAGACATCACGGAGGCCGAAGAGGCTGAGGAGAGCGGCAGCGCCGGTGCGCTGGTAGCCGGAGTTGTCGGCGGTTTCCTGGCTTACGCCATGATTGGCGGGGTCAGAAGGCTGTGGGGCTTCGTCGGCGCCAAGCTGGCTGAGCGCAAGGCCGCGGAGAAGGCTAAGGCCGAGGTGGTGGACGCGGAGTGCACCGAAGTCGCTGCGGAGGATTCCGACGAGGAAGACTCTGAAAAGTAATCGAGCAAGAGGTTCGCCAAAGGGAGAGTACCTGAAACAAGGTGCTTTCCCTTTTTTCATTTTCGGAAAGGAGAAACCATGAACGGTTTTCTGAAAAACGGCTTGCTGGTGGTGGGCGGCGTTGTTCTGGGAAGTATGGTGACCCAGAAGGCGATTGTTGACACTCTGCACAGTAAGGAGATTGCCATGCGGCAGAATTGGCGCGAGTGCCAGGAGGTTCTGTTTGAAAACAGAAAAGGCGCGGACGATGTGCTTGACAATCTACGCTGGGTTATCTCGAAATACGGACATGCCACGCTGGCTGATTTCTATGATTTGGCCGGGGTGCGGGCTCTTTATGAGGACTGCAAATTCGGGTGGACGTCGCTTCGGGGCGCAAAAATCGTTTGTACCCGGAATGGATACGCCATCGAGCTGCCGAGAGCGACGTCTCTCAAATAACAAGGAGGAGACACAATGGCGGAATACCCCAACAATTCCCACAGCGCACGGGAAAAATCGACCGCTACTGCTGCCGGAAAGACGGAGAAAAAACTGGATAAGGTGGTCACCGGAGCGGCGAAAACGAAAAAGAAAAGCGAGGCCCGGAGGTTCCTCAACATCTTTGCGCCGGATGACGCAGAGAACGTCAAGAGCTCCATTCTTTCCGACGTCATCGTTCCGGGCGTCAAGGCCGCCATCGCCGATGTGATCAGCATTGTCCTGTTCGGGGACACGGGGCGCATCGGCAGCAGGAAAAGCGGCGGTTCCAGAATTGCCTACCAGAAGTATTACGATGACCGGCGGGACGACCGGAGAGAGTATGGGCGGCCCAGGGCGGCGGTCGGGTTTGAGTATGACGACATTATATTTGAAACCCGGGGGGACGCCGATTTGGTGCTGGACCAGCTGGAGTCGGCCATCGCCAAGTATGAGGTGGCCTCGGTGGCGGATCTCTACGATCTGGCCGGTGTTACCTGCCGGAATTACACGGCCAACCGCTACGGCTGGTCGGATATTCAATCGGCCAAGGTGGTTCGGACGTCGGAGGGCTATGTGATCCGGCTCCCGCGGGCGGTTCAAATCAATTAGGGAGGCGCGAGCCATGTATGGTTACGAGACTTCCTTTGGGTACAAGGGCATGGTCTGTGGCAAGTGGATGCTGTTTGCCACGGACGCCGAGTACCACGAATACGTGAGGGAGATGGAAGAGGCATGAAGCTGAATACCGATTCCTTCGTTGGCGTCGGCATCTGTATCGTGGGGTTGCTGGGTGTTGGCTATGCCATCGGCGTCCATTCCAGGATGAAGGCGGTATGTGACAAGCTGGACACCAGCATTGACCGATTGGCAAACGAAACCGAGGTCGATATTCCGGCCAAGGTCATCGACCAGGCGGTGCAGCGTGCGGTGGACCGGGAGTCCTATTCCGCGGTAAAGCGGGCTACGGACGAGGTGGTGGACGACGTTAAGCGGGAAATTGAAACCCGGGTCGGCGCCGCCGTGAAGGAGCACTATGACGCGATTTCGGACGGGGTAACCGACCAGATTGCAAAAAGTGTGGCCAAAATCGATGAAAGCCGCCTCAGGAAAGAGGTTGTGCAGAAGGCCAAGGAGCAGATCGCCGACAAGTTTGACGATAAGCTCGATGATATTTTGGAGGAGTTCAACGGAAACCTTCAGAATGTCGGAAAAATCTATAAATCCATTGCGAAATCATTCTCTAAGGAGGACATTTGATCATGAAAAAGAACGAACTTGTCAAGTCCATGAACCTGACGTTCAACAAGATTGGGTTCCAGCTCCAGAAGAAGAGCCCGGAGATTCTGGTGGCAGCCGGAGTGGTCGGCGTGGTGGTGAGCGCCGTCATGGCCTGCAAGGCCACCCCCAAGGCGCTCAAGGTTGCGGAGAAGACCGGCGATGATATGGACCGGATTCAGAATGCGGAGGAGTCCGGCGTGACCCTGGCGGGTGAGCTCTATACCCAGGAGGACGCCCGCAATGACCGCATTCAGGTCTACTCCCACACCGGGTTCCAGTATGTCAAGCTGTATGCCCCCGCCGTTCTGCTGGGCGCGGCGTCCATCACCTGCATTCTCACCAGCCACAAAATCCTGAGAAAGCGCAACATGGCGCTGGCGGCGGCCTATGCGACGCTGGACCAGTCCTTTAAGGACTATCGCGGCCGGGTGCTGGAGCGGTTCGGCGAGCAGGTGGAGAAGGAGCTCCGGTACAACCTCAAGGCCAAGGAGATCGAGACCACCGTTGTGGATGAAAAGGGCAAGGAAAAGAAGGTCAAGGAGACCGTGGACGTCGTGGACGAGGGCTGGGACCCCTCCAAGTACAGCCCCTATGCCCGCATCTTCGACGAGGGGCACCCCGCCTATATGAAGAACGCGGAGCAGAACCGGTTCTATCTGCTTGCCCGGCAGTCCCAGGCGAACGACCGGCTCAAGTCCCGCGGCCATCTGTTCCTCAACGAAGTCTATGAGATGCTCGGGTTCCAGCTGACCAAGGCCGGCGCCGTGGTAGGGTGGATTTATGACGACAAGGAGCCTATGGGCGACAATTTCGTGGACTTCGGCATCTTCGAGGTTTGCCGCGAGAAGGCCGTGGACTTTGTGAATGGGTATGAGCGTTCCTTCGTTCTGGACTTCAACGTGGTGGGCGACATCACCGACGCCCTGGCTACCCACCAGACCCTGTGAGGGCTGAACCATGAAGAAATTGATATGTTCCCTGCTGGTCGTGGTGATGGCGCTGACCGGCATATCCTTTTCTGGGAAAGCGGAGATGGCTTCCGCCTATGAAGCGGCGGATACATACGAAGCCGTGGTCGTAAACAGCGTCAAGCCTGCCCAGAAAACTGATATTTCGGCCGATATGCCGAAAGAAAAGGCCCCTGCTGTGGAGCAGCCGGTCGTTGAGGAGGCCGTCGCCGCGGAGCCGGAGGTTCCTTCCGTCTCCCAGGAGGAGATCGAACTGATTGCCCTCTGTGTTATGGCGGAAGCCGAGGGAGAGTGCGAGTATGGCCAGCGGCTGGTAATTGATGTGATTTTGAACCGGGTGGACGACCCCCACTTTCCCGACACAATTTACGATGTGATTTACCAGAAGAATCAGTTTTCCGGTATGTATGGAGACCGCATCACCCGCTGTTATGTGAAGGATGAATTGGTGCAGCTGGTGCGGGAAGAGCTGGAGAGCCGCACAAATTACGACGCGGTCTTCTTCCGCACCGGCCATTACCATTCCTACGGCGTTCCGATGTTCCAGGTCGGGGCGCATTATTTTTCAAGTTATGATTAAAGGAGGCGCGCATCATGAAAAACTGTCTCAAAACCTTGCTGTCCTATGCCCTGGCGACTGTGTCCGGGCTGTGCCTTGTCGGCGGCGTCACCATTTTGTCATCCGGGAGGCAGTGAGCATGGAGGGATTTGCGAATCTGGTGTCCATGCTGGACTATGCCGTCAACACGAGAAGAAAACGCCACATCACCGGAGGGCTCCTGATCAGTGCCGCGCTGCTGTTCGGGGGCCTTGCCATTACAGTGATGAGCGTGCGGGATGAGGAGGATGAATACAATGAGTAAACTTGGAACCGTCCTGGCGTTCCTCGCCGGGGCCGCTGTTGGCGGGGGTTCTGTTTGGTATGTTCTAAAGGCAAGATACGAAGAGATTTCCGAGCAGGATATCTGCTCCGCCAAGCAGGCGTTCCGGGCCAGAGAGGAAAAACTGCAAAGGGAAATTGACAACCTCAAGGAGCGGTTGGAGAGCCCGGACATGGATACGGAGGAGCCCAAAACCATTCAGGCATCGGCCGCCAAGAACCGGGAGAAGGGCGACATCAACGACTATGCCAAGATGGTCAACCGTGTGCAGTATTCCAGGACTTCGGTGCCGCAGCCTCCTGAGCATGAGGTGGAGGCGCCCTACGTTATCTCCCCGGACGAGTTTGGCGAGATAGAGGGGTACACACAGATCAGCTTGACCTACTTTGATGACGGCATTCTGTCTGACGAGAACGGAGTCATCATCGACGAGCCGGAGGACATTGTCGGTGATGCGCTGAACCACTTTGGGGAGTATGAGAAGGACTCTGTCTTTGTCCGGAGCGACCCCAAGCGGTGCGACTATGAGATCCTTCGGGATCTTCGCAGCTATGCGGAGTTCCGCAGCACTCTGCCTCCGAAAATTTGAAAGGGAGGTCTAACATTTGACCCGGGATGAACTGAGTGACCAGTATTTTGACTGGATGTATCAGCTCGTGGTTGATGACCGATATTCTAACAAGTCCTATCGTAAGCTGTTTGCCAGACTTTACGATACGGAATTCACTTATACGATTCCGATGGACGGCAACCGGGCCGAAGACGGCATCAATCTTAGATATCGGTTCGGTTGCGAGCAATTATATTCTGACGTCATGGTGGCGTCCTGTCTGGACGACCGGCCATGCAGCATTTTAGAGATGATGATCGCCCTCTCCATCCGCTGTGAGGAGCACATCATGGATGACCCGGACGTGGGAGACCGGACTGGGCAGTGGTTCTGGAGCATGCTGGTGAGCCTGGGGCTTGGCGGCATGGAAGACCGGAAGTTCGACCGATATTTGGTCGACGCCACGCTGGAACGGTTTTTGGACCGGGGGTACGAACGCAATGGAGAGGGCGGCCTTTTCACGGTCAACAACGGCCGTGATATGCGGCGCACGGAGATCTGGTATCAGATGAACTATTACCTCAGCGAAATGATGAAGGAAGGGAGCGTTTGAGATGGGCAAGAAGGGAAAGTTCGTTCCGGTGAGCACCCTGGGCGATTTGACAGACCTGCTGAATCACAACTGCCGGGCTTTGGAAAAGCGGTTGACAAAGCTTGCACGGAGAAACCGCGGCGTTGCCGTACTCGCCATTGCCGCGTTCGGATACGCAGTGTGGTCGGAGATGGAGCGCCGGAAACAGGAGGAACAGGTCTATCAGCTTTCTGTCAGAGTAAAAAAGCTGGAGTATGGTGAAGGAGAGTAATCGGCCCGATGCTGGACTTCTTGATGATTTCAACGCGCAGCGGGAAACGCGGTATCATCGAGATCTATCCCAAGTTTATCATCAAGAAAAGTAACGACCTCATGATCAGAGGCGGCGACTTCTATGCAATATGGATTGACGAACGGGGAATATGGTCGACTGATGAACAGGATGCGGTCGACTTGATCGACCGTGAACTGGACCAATACGCAGAAGAAAACCGCAAGCGTTTTGACGGCAACATCCGCGTTCTCCATATGTGGGACGCGGAGACCGGTATGATCGACACCTGGCACAAGTATTGCCAAAAGCAGATGAAGGACCAGTTTCATATGCTGGACGAGAAACTGATCTTTTCCAACACGAAATCAGGGAAACGGGACTTTGCCAGCAAAGCCCTCCCCTACCCCTTGGAGCCCGGAGATACACCGGCGTGGGACAAGCTGATCTCCACATTATATTCTCCCGAGGAGCGCCACAAAATCGAATGGAGCATTGGCGCCATCGTCTCCGGAGAGTCCAAGCGGATTCAAAAGTTCCTGGTGTTCTATGGTGCGGTGGGAACGGGAAAGAGCACGATTATCAATGTGATCCAGCAGCTCTTCGAGGGCTACTACACCAGCTTCAACGCAAAGGATCTGGGCTCCTCCAGCAACGCGTTCGCTTTGGAGGCGTTTCGCTCCAATCCGCTGGTGGCGATCCAGCATGACGGCGACCTTTCCCGCATTGAGGACAATACCCGGATCAACAGCTTGGTCTCCCATGAGATGATGACGGTCAACGAGAAATTCCGTTCGGCCTATTCCAACCGGTTCAAGGCGTTCCTCATCATGGGCACCAATAAGCCGGTGAAGATTACGGACGCCAAGTCGGGCATCATCCGACGGCTGATCGACGTGACACCCACCGGAGACAAGGTGCCCCCGGCGGAGTACCGGACGCTGACCAAGCAGATCCCCTTTGAGCTGGGTGGCATTGCGTACCACTGTCAGGAGGTCTATCTGGAGGACCCGGACTACTATGACGATTATATTCCCATCTCTATGATGGGGGCCTCCAATGACTTCTACAACTTCGTGGTGGACTCCTACCATGTGTTCAAGCAGGAGGACGGCGTATCGCTGAAATCGGCCTGGGAAATGTATAAGACCTACTGCGACGACGCAAAAGTGCCCTATCCAGTTTCCCGCATGATATTTAAGGAGGAGCTGAAAAACTACTTCCGAAAGTATGAGGAACGGTTCAGCATGGGGGATGGCTCCCGTGTTCGGAACTATTACAGCGGGTTTCGGGTGGAAAAGTTTGAGGAGCAGGCTCCGGAAGAAAAGCCGGCAGCCGATAAACCGCCCCATCCCGCCATCAATCTTGTGGAGGGACAGACCTCCGCCTTCGACCGGGACTGCGCCGGCTGTTTGGCGCAGTATGCCAATGAGGAGGGCACGCCCCGGCGGAAATGGGAGAAGGTCGCAACGAAGCTGTCCTCCATCGACACCACAAAACTTCACTATGTCAAAGTGCCGGAGAACCACATCGTCATCGACTTTGATATTCCGGATGACAAGGGCGGAAAGTCCTTTGAGCGGAATCTGGAAGAGGCGGGCAAGTGGCCGGCAACCTATGCGGAGGTGAGTAAAAGCGGTTGCGGCATCCACCTGCATTATATTTATTCCGGAGATGTGACCAGGCTCAGCCGGGTCTACGACGACCATATCGAGGTCAAAGTGTTTACCGGAAACAGCTCGCTACGCCGCAAATTGTCCAAGTGCAACGACCTGCCTATCGCTACGATAAGCTCTGGGTTACCATTGAAAGGAGAAAACAACGTGGTAAATTCCAAAGTCATTCAAAGCGAGAAAGGGCTTAGAGTTCAGATCAAACGAAATTTGAATAAGGAGATTCATCCGGCAACTAAGCCCTCAATCGACTTTATCTACAAGATTCTGACGGATGCGTATGAGAGCGGTTTGACCTATGACGTCACCGATATGCGCAACGCCGTCCTGGCCTTCGCGGCCAACAGCACCAATCAGGCGGATTACTGCATCAAGCTGGTGAACAAGATGCCGTTCAAATCCGCCGAAGACGGCCCCGCGGTGAAGAACGATGAGGCCAAACTGGTCTTCTATGACGTGGAGGTCTTCCCCAACCTGTTCCTGGTAAACTGGAAAATCGAAGGCCCCGGGCAGACCGTGGTTCGGATGATCAATCCAAAACCCACGGAAATCGAGGAGCTGATGAAGTTTCGTCTGGTGGGGTTCAACTGCCGGCGGTACGACAACCATATTTTATATGCCCGGCTGATGGGCTACACCAATGAGCAGCTCTATAATCTCTCCCAGAAGATCATCAGCAGTGAGAAGAAGGCCCGGAGCAACAACTGCTTCTTTGGGGAGGCATATAACGTCTCTTATACGGACGTATATGACTTCTGCTCGGTTAAGCAGAGCCTGAAGAAATGGGAGATCGAGCTGGGTATCCACCATCAGGAGCTGGGACTTCCCTGGGACCAACCGGTGCCGGAGAATATGTGGCAGAAGGTCGCGGAGTATTGCGACAACGACGTCATTGCCACCGAGGCGGTATTCAACGCTCGGAAAGCCGACTTCGTGGCTCGGGAGATTCTGGCGGACGTGGCGGGGATGACGGTGAACGACACCACCAACTCCCTAACCACCAGAATTATATTTGGCGGAAACAAGCACCCGCAAGACCAGTTCAGCTACCGGAATATGGGCGATGTGACCCAAATCAACGACCCATACCGGGATTTGCCGTTTACGATGGGGAAACCGGAGTTCGATGAATTCACGGTCTTTGACAAGAAGGGCCGTCCCATCTTCCCCGGATACAAGTTTGAAGGCGGCAAATCCATCTATCGCGGCGAGGAGGTGGGCGAAGGCGGTTACGTCTACGCCGAGCCGGGTATGTACGGCGATATCGCACTGCTGGACATCGCCTCCATGCATCCCAGCAGCATCATCGCCGAGGAACTGTTCGGGCCGGAATACACCAAACGGTTCCAGGAGATCAAGGACGCCCGGGTGGAGATTAAGCATAAGAACTTCGACAAGGCGAAAAAGATGCTGAACGGCGCTTTGGCCAAGTACCTGACGGACGAGAGTTCAGCGGATGCTCTGGCCCAGGCGCTGAAGATCGCCATCAACTCGGTCTATGGCCTGACCTCGGCCAACTTTGAGAATCCCTTCCGGGACACCCGGAACAAAGATAATATCGTCGCCAAGCGCGGAGCCCTGTTCATGGTCAACCTCAAGCATGAGGTCCAGAAACAGGGCTTTACTGTTGCCCACATCAAGACGGACTCCATTAAAATCCCGGACGCAACGCCGGAGATTATTCAGTTCGTCATGGATTACGGCAAAAAGTACGGTTATGTCTTTGAGCACGAGGCCACCTATGACCGGATGTGCCTGGTGAACAACGCAGTCTACATTGCCAAATATGCCACGGAGGAGAAATGCCAGCAGGCGTATGGGTATGTGCCGGGTGATATTCGGAAGCACCCCGGCGAATGGACGGCGACCGGCACCCAGTTCCAGATTCCGTATGTGTTCAAAAAGCTGTTCTCCAAAGAGGAAATCTTGTTCGAGGATATGTGCGAGACCAAGTCGGTCACCAGCGCGCTGTATCTAGATACGAACGAGACCCTGCCGGACGTTTCGGGGTATGAGAAGGAGCTGGAGACCCTGCGGAAGAAGTGGCCGGACGAGAATGGGCAGTATCCTCTTGACTACGAAGAGGTGATTGCGGACCTGAAGGTCAAGATTGAGCAGGGTCACAATTATATTTTCGTGGGAAAGGTCGGCTCCTTCTGCCCCATGAAGCCCGGCTATAACGGCGGCTTGCTGCTGCGTGAAGTAGTGGATAAGAAGACTGGCGAGAAGAGCTACGCCTCGGCCGGTGGAGCCAAGGGCTATCGCTGGCTGGAGTCCGAGATGGTCAAACAGCTCGGCAAAGAGGACGGCATTGACCGGGGCTACTATGACGCTATGGTGGATACCGCTGTCACGGATATTTCCAAATACGGCGACTTTGAATGGTTTATCTCAGATGATCCTTATGTGAAGGTCGAAGATGATATGCCGCCCTGGTTCAGTGCCGGGGAACCCCATGAAGACGCTGCGACGCCTTTTGATGTGAGGTGACGGGTATGACCATTTTACTGACGATATTTTGGTTCAATGTTGTGGCCGCCTTCATCTCAGGCGTCACTGGCCGTCCGTTTTGGTGTGTGGTCAATATCGTATTGGCAGTTCTGATGGCTCTCATGGCTATGGCCTATGAGGGCCGTCTGCTTAACCGCGTAAAAAAGCTCGAAGAAGAAATCGAAGATTTGAAAAGGAGATTTTGATTATGGCTAATCCCAGAGTGAACGATAACCTCGTGATCGAAAACGCCCGCCTGCTGTTCCGGAACTTTTCCGGTCGGGAGAGCAAGTACAACCGCGCCGGCCAGCGGAATTTCTGTGTCTACATCGATGACCCGAAGGATGCGCAGAAGCTCATGGACGATGGCTGGAACATCCGGGAGCGTCCTCCCCGTGAGGAGGGCGAAGACCCCCGCTATTATATTCAGGTAGCGGTCAGCTTCGAGAACATTCCGCCCACGGTCTACATGATTCCTGAACGGAAGAAGAAAAAGACCAAGCTGGACGAAGAGTCCATTGATGTCCTCGATTTCGCGGAGATCCGGAACGTGGATCTGACCATCCGTCCCTACAACTGGGTCATCCAGGAGGGCACCAAGAACGAAAAGCGCGGCGTCAAGGCCTATCTGCGGTCTATGTACGTCACCATCGAGGAGGATGAGTTCGCCGAGAAATACGCCGGCGAAGAGTATCCGGAGGAGTAAATATCCACGGGGGCGCTGGTGAATAAGGAGATAGCCGGCGCTCCCTTACCCCCCCCCCCTGAGAAAGAGGCATTACTATGTACGAACATCAAGCGTTTGTTGATGGCCTGTACGCATTTTTGGATTATACCGAGCCGGACAATTTACGCAACAACATCAAAGAAGGTCTGATGGTGTGCCGACGTACTCAAGACAAAGAAAAAGAATTTGAGAAACGGTGCATTCAGAGATGGGCGATTTCAGAGCTGGCGAAAGCCATTGTGGAAGATCCGGACAATCCCGTCGAGGACGTCGCCTATCGGTTTGCGCTGAAGCTGTACGGCTATGCATGCACTTCTTTTGATGCAAAGATGCGGAATGTGTTTGGCGTTGCGGCAGAGTTTATCGACAAGGAGGTCATCGGCCTCTTCCGAACAGAAGACGGAGTATATCCATAAGCGTTTTACGCACGAAAGGAGAAAATCGTGGCTAAAGAGGTAATTTTCGACATGATATTTAAGGAGGGCGTGGAATGAAACCATTCTGGAAAAATACCCGGAAGAAAAAATCGAAGAAACATTCCGAGCCTTCTCAGCAGAAACCAAGGATACAGACGCGGCCAAAACCGATGGAGGAGCCATGGAAACCGCCTGTGGCTGTTCCGCCAAAGGCAGTACAGACAAAGGAAACGCCGATTGTTCCGATGCTGGAATCCGCTCGGCCTGTTAAGAAAGAGTATGTTCCGCATAGGACGACCATGAGGAAAAGCGAGTATTATCAGGAGTTTCGCTCTAAATTTCAGCAGCTGCTCTCTCCAAGGAGTCGCCCGATTGATATTTGGAGAGACTTCATCGTCATGTCGGCCTGTGCAATGTCCAATACCGTGGACAAATCCCACTATGATGAACGCGAGAAGCGGTATCTTGAAACGATCAACAAATACGAAAAATCTCAGCAGCATATTTTCCCCGAACTCTATGCCGATGTGGTCATGGCCCTGGATGAGAACCCAGAGCAGGACTTTCTCGGCAGGATGTTCATGGATTTGCACCTCGACTACGAGGAGCTGAAACAGATATTTACACCATACCATGTGTGCCAACTGATGGCGGACGTCACGATGGGCGACCTTGTTCAGCAAGTTGAGGAGCAAGGGTATGTTTCCATCAACGACTGCTGCTGCGGTGCGGGCGCAAACCTGATCGCGGCAATCAATTCGGCACGCCATATGCTGGAAGATGCTGGGCTGAACTTTCAGAACCACATTCTGGTCATCGGTCAAGATATTGAGGAGCTGGTGGCCCTGATGTGCTACATTCAAATTTCTCTGCTGGGAGTAGCCGGCTATATCAAGGTTGGAAATGCTCTTACGGAGCCGATGACTTCCGATGATAGCATGGAGAACTACTGGTTCACACCTATGTACTTCTCAGATGTATGGCACACGAGAAGGATGATCCATAGATTTATGGACTTATTTGAGAAAGAGGATAAGTGATGCCCTGTGGCGATCCAGCTTTATGACTATCAGCGCGAAGCCCTGAACCGAATGAAGAATGGGTGCATCCTCTGCGGCGGGGTCGGCTCTGGGAAATCCAGGACCGGCCTCGCTTACTACTATCTACAAGAGGGCGGCCAGCTGGGTACGGATGATTATATTCCGATGAAGAAACCCAGAGATCTCTATATCATCACCACGGCGCGCAAACGGGATACCTGCGAATGGCAAGGCGACCTGGCTCCGTTCCTGCTCTCCCCTAATCCGGACGCCAATTATTACAAAAACAAAGTGGTCATCGACTCCTGGAACAACATTACCAAGTATGTGGACGTTAAGAACGCCTTCTTTATATTTGACGAGCAGCGGGTGGTTGGTTACGGCGCCTGGACCAAAGCGTTTCTTAAAATCGTTAAGTCGAACGATTGGATTCTGCTCTCCGCAACCCCCGGCGATACCTGGCAGGATTATATTCCGGTCTTTATCGCCAATGGATTCTACCGCAATAAAACCGACTTTGTGGATCAGCATGTGATCTATGACTGGCGGGCCAAGTATCCGAAGATTGACGGTTACCGCAATACAGGGCGGTTGATCCGACTTCGGGATAAAATCCTGGTCAACATGGACTTCAAACGGCAGACGGTTTCCCACCATGAGGATGTACGAGTGTCGTATGATATTTCCAAGTATAAGGACATCATGCGGAGCCGGTGGAACCCGTGGGAAGACCGGCCGATTGAGACGGCAGCGGAACTGTGTATGGCGCTCCGCAGAGTCACGAATTCGGATGAGTCCAGAGCAGTCGCGGTATTGGAGTTGCTGGAGGACCACCCCAAAGCCATCATCTTTTACAGCTACGACTACGAGCTGGATATTTTGCGTTCCCTTGGGTATCCGGAGGGCACGGAAATCGCGGAGTGGAATGGGCATAAACACCAGGAGATCCCCACGGGGGACAAGTGGGTGTACCTCGTTCAATACACCGCCGGCTGCGAGGGGTGGAACTGCATCACCACGGATACCATTATATTTTACTCACAGCAGTATTCCTATAAAGTGGCCACCCAGGCGGCTGGACGGATTGATCGGTTGACCACGCCATACCGGGACCTGAACTACTATCACTTGAAGAGTTTTTCTGGGATCGACCTCGCTATCAGCAAGGCCCTGTCCAAGAAGAAGAACTTCAACGAGGGCAAGTTCGTCGGCTGGGCCACGAAACCGTTGGAGGTGAACCACAATGCCGAGCCGGAAAAGCATCGCAGAGCTGCTTAATCGTCGGAGGAGGCAGATTCTGGTCCACAGCGTCATCTACTACAAGATGAACGACAATCTGATTTCGGACAGCACATGGTCGGCATGGGCCGCTGAACTGGAAGAGCTGCAAGCCAAGTATCCGGGGATTGCCGCGAAAGTGCCCTATGCCAAAGAGTTCGAGGGTTTTGACCACTCGACGGGCATGAACCTGCCGCTGGATGACCCTTGGGCAGTCAATAAAGCACGGCAGTTGATCGCGCTGAAAAACAAGGGTGCTTACGGCCAGTATGAACAACTGAAAATTCCAATGTAAAGGAGAAAAACGATGTGCGATGAAACTAAATCTTCGGCAAACCTCATCCCTCTTAAAGACCGCATTCGCGCTTTTCATGATTGCATGGTACCTGCTTTGCATCTGTTTCCGCAGGACATCGCTGAAAAGCTGACAGAGAGTGGGTTCTTTACCGCACCGGCGAGTACAAAGTATCATGGCGCCTACGAAGGCGGTCTGTTTGACCACAGCTACAATGTGGCTTCTGCTCTGGTCACCCTCAGCCACAATAATAATTTGGAGTGGCTGCGCCCCGAGTCTCCGTACATTATCGGCATGTTTCATGATATTTGTAAGCAGGATCAATACCAGCATCCCGTCGATGCAACTTTCTATGGTGGAGGTGAGCCAATTCCCCTTGTTGATGAAAGCAAATGGGAATATGCCCCAAACTTGCTTCTCAAGGGTCACGGTGATAAATCTGTCATGCTGCTCTCCCAATATTTGCAGCTGACTATGGAGGAAATCCTGTGTATTCGCTATCACATGGGTGCCTTTGTGGATCAGAAGGAGTGGAACGACTATACTCGGGCCATTCATGAGTATCCAAACGTGCTTTGGACGCATACGGCCGATATGATTGCGGCACACATCCTGGAAATTGACAAGTGACATACCTTATTATATTCTACTGAACAAGAGGTGAAAGTACATGCTCGGAGCAATTATCGGCGACATCGTCGGTTCCCGGTTTGAGTGGCATAACCGCAAGTCAAAGGATTTTGAGCTGTTCACAGAACAATGCCGGTTTACGGATGATACCGCTATGACGGTGGCCATTGCCAAGGCTTTGCTGGAATGTGACGGCAAATTCGATTACCTTAGCGATAGAGTCGTGGGGTGCATGCAGGACATTGGACGCAGATACCTGAATTGCGGATTCGGACAGTCCTTCTGGCTGTGGCTTCATAAAGAGAACCCGAAGCCCTATGGGAGTTACGGAAACGGCGCTGCCATGCGGATCAGTCCAGTGTCTTATGTGGCCAGGTCAGAAGGAGAATGCATCGCGATTGCAGATGCGGTGACGCAGGTTACGCACAATCATCCGGAAGGCATGAAAGGGGCAAGGGCTGCGGCTCTGACCGTTTGGGATGCTCGGAACGGAGCCACCAAGCAGATGATCAGAAAAGTGGTGGAAGACCAATATTATATTTTGGATTTCACCATCGACGAGATCAGACCAAAGTATCGCTTTGACGTGAGCTGCCAAGGCTCTGTTCCACAGGCAATCAAGGCGTTTCTGGAGTCTGAGGGCTTCGAGGACACCATTCGGCTTGCAGTTTCTATTGGCGGAGACAGCGACACCATTGCGGCTATTGCCGGGGGAATTGCGGAAGCTTATTACGGCATACCGTATAAGCTCTGGGAAAGAGCTATGGACTATCTGCCCCAGGAGTTTCTTGATATTTTGGGAGATTTTCAAAAGAGATACGGCTGAGAAAATAGACCATCCTCAAATCGAGGGTGGTCTTTCTTTGTCTACTTACAGGAGATAATCTACATGGATAAAACACAGCTTCAGGAGTTCATCAATGCGCTCGGCATGATCGCTGAGACAGCGCTGGTCTTCTATCGAAGCGTTCTAGCGGCCAAAGCGACTCCGGAAGAAGCCATCCGGCTGACTCAGGCGTTTATCGCGGCCACATTATACGGCAATAACAAGAACGATAACTCCGGAAAGGAGTAAGGAAGGAGAAAAAGTTATGACAATCGGTGGATGGATTATATTTGCAATTCTTGCTCTGATGGTTCTCGGATTCGGAATCTGCGGCGCATATCTCATTGAGAACGTTGCGGGGAAAAATCATCAGTAGTCAGAATTATATTTTGGAGGTAAGTTATGGCCGGTTTAAGTATGGACATCAAATTGGAAACTAGGCTCTGCGAGGTAAACGGCGAGTTTGGATATTTCCACTGCTGGGAGCATTGGTCCAATGTAATAGACGCAAGTCCTCTGCGGGGTGGTCATCCCGGAGGCCAGATTGGGCAAGTCTATGGCATTGTGGAGTTTTCCGGAGAGGTCCGAAAAGTCGATCCATCTAAAATTCGTTTCAAAGATGAGACGAACGAGCAATGTAGGAGTTTTAACGATGAAAAAACTTCCGAAAATTTGTAGGGGTTGTGTTCACGCCCACCCAATATATGGAAACCGTGATAAGACTGGCAAACGAACAATCTCCAGTTATTTTTGCTCTGCGAAACATGCTGGATTAAAGAACGGAAAAATCAATCCTGGTCTGAAGCAGTGCGATGATAGACGAAAAAGTTGGTGATATTTCGTGTTTGTTGAAACCGAGTCCATGCGAATAGCCAGACTGGAGCAGATGTTGAAAGCGGCGCTCGATAATGATGATGCTATTGTCTTGGACGAAAACGGCGAACCTTTGATATTTGAACGGAAAGATGCGCCAAAAGAAATAGAGCAACTTCGCCCATTTGGCGAGGTTGACATTTCTCGCGAACTGGAACTGATTAAAGAATATAGGGAGAGTGCGAAATGATTCAGACTGATTTTGAACCCTATTGTGAGGATTGTGCAGATCTAGAACCGGTCGTAGAGAGACTCTATGGTGATGACGGGGTTATTCAGCAGGTCATCGCTTGCGAACATATCCGCCATTGTCGAAAGGTGGCGGAGTTCTACCGAGAGAAAGGAAAGCTCGAATCTGGGAAAGGAGAATGACCGATGTTCATTGTAAAAGACTGCACACGGAACCCTCCTTATACTATGGTAAGCAACGATGCCAAAAATGTCCGTGATATTGTCATCGGTATTACTGGAGACGAAATGGTTGGTGACCATGTGCTTCTCCATCTTGGACATATGACTTTCGGACAATTTTTAGTCTGGGGGCAATTATTCATTATCAAATGTGTTCCGGATGAAGATGTGCAGGCATTATATTTGAAAGGAAAAACGATGTCTAATGCATGGCACCCCTGCCAGTATGTCGATTGCAAATTAGAACATGACGGCTCTTGGATAGATGGAAAGTGGTATGAATGGGAAGACGTTCATGGTAACCGCGAGGTTGCTCGAATGAAGCTTGATGCCATAGACCATTTCTATCCGCATGCCAAAATCATCAAAGAAGAAGACGTCTGTCGTTATAGAGAGTTAGAAGAAGGAGAAGACAATGCTGATCATTAAAACTGAGGAAGACCGTGAGCGCTGCACATCTTGCTATGGTAACCACACCATTGAGTTGACTATGGAAGAAGTTGTGGCCCTGTTTGCGGGGGCAACCCTTGGCGATCCAAACTTTAATGAATATGGAGTCTTCATTCGATTGGAGGGAAATACATAAATAAGTATGAGATCGATTCTGCTTTGCATGATTTAGAAACTCGTCTCGATATTTCAATCAATTTTGATTCTCCAGAATATTCAGAACTTTTGTCCATGCTTGAACAACATGGAGTTGAAAACATCTTCAGCTTGGCCGGAATTATATGCGCTTGTTTAAAAGGAGAAAAATCTGATGCTTAAAATTGAAAACACCGAGGTTCTGGGCTGGGAGCACGCCATCCGCGGGATGCGCAATCCGATGAACTCTTGGGAGAAGAGTGATAGTAATTTATATCATACCTCGGTCTACTTCGACGAATGTAATGAACGGTGGGAAACGGATGGACATCGTTTTATGATTGGCCCTAATGACCTCGACCTTATGACTCGTCTTCGCAATGCCGGCACTGATCACCGGAAATTCATGCGGATGATCGTGGTGTATGCGGATCTGACCGGACCGCTGTACTGGTGGAAAGAATTCGATACATATAAGGTCGGGACTGTTGCGAACTCTTGCTCGACGATGCATAAGATCGCGGCGAAGGAGTTTAGTAGAGACGATTTTTCTTGGGAGCATTTAAGCGGCGATAACTGTGTCCCCGATCATGACTATCAGTCTTCTACTTACATTCTGGACTTAGTAATCGAGTCTTTGAACTTCTGGAGACATGAATATTTGACTGGAGAAGAAACAGGTCTCAAGAAGGATAAAAGGGCATGGTGGCAGATGATCCAGCTGCTCCCCGCCTCCTATAACCAGCGGCGGACGGTCATGCTCAACTATGAAGTGTTGGCCAACATCTACAAGAGCCGGCGGAACCACAAGCTGGATGAGTGGCATACCTTCTGCGATTGGATTGAAGATCTGCCTTATAGCAAACTGATCATGGGTCCGAGCCTAAAAGATATTCCTATCAGCAATGAAATTATGGAAGAGGCAAAGCGAAGAGTCCGTGAGGAACTGAATGCTCAGTGGGACAAGTTTTATGAAATGCACAGCGGCCATAAGAATGCTGATCGCGCCGTGTTCCGAATCCGAAAAGAGGATGTCGATGCTGAAACATGGGGCGCTCTCATGAAGGCAACTCAGGAGGGAAAGTCGTTCCATATCTTTGAGGAGGACAAACCTTCCGAGAACTGTTCGGATGGAGCCTGCGACATTAAGTGGTGATGAAAAACAAACTTGATATTTTGGAAGAGCATTTACAGACGTGGACGAAACGGCACCCTTGCTGTTGGTGGCTCCTTCGGAAGTTTGCGGACTTTTGGGTCTTTGTGTTAAAAGTCCATATCTCTATCATGATACTGTACCTACTATTTTGGCGTTAAGGAGGATTGATATTTCGTGGAACGCCGAGATTTTATCAGCTTTTGGAATGAGGCACATACCATTATCGACGACGCCGTAGAAAAGCGCGATCGGTCGGTAGCAATTTATATTTCGCCCGATAGTGGTATGACGCTCAATGTCTATCCCTGGCCGGACGAGGAATCACTTCGAGAGGCTCTGGAGCGCGGCAAAATCACCTACAATGACTATCGCAAAAAGATTGGCCTTGCCCCAGCCACGACTTAATTGACACCCTCCGGCGCACATGGTATGATGAACTCGGATAAGCCAAATCGACTATGCGCAAAAAGTGCAGCTCCTATTATGGAAGGAGGTTGTTAAGCTATGGCTGAACGCAACAATTCTCACCTTCTGGATGGTGGTGATGATCCCATGGGCATGACGGACAACCAGTACAAGGGAATGCTCCTTGACCAGTTAGAAGACTGGCAGGAGGTCCTGGATCTGGCAATCAAGGCCGGGAACACCGAAATCCAGGAAAAGGTCGAGAAACAGATTCGCAAAATCAATGAAAAGCTGAAGTTCTAAACCTCGACCAAAGGGAGAGCCTACGGAAACGTGGGCTCTCTTCTTTTATATTTAGGAGGAATACAAAGATGACACTCCATGAAAAAGTAGTTCTTTCCGCTTATACCGGCATTCTGATGTGCGATATGTCTGAGGTTCATAAGTACATCGAAAAGCTCCTGGGGCGGTCGGTTTGGACGCATGAACTGGCCAGTGAGACCCTGTGGAAGACGATCAAGGAAAAGGCAAAATCCGACTTTCTCAAAATTATTGAGTTGTAGGAGGGCCCAATGCCAAAGATCAATTCGGGAGATAAACTCTATCTATGCGATCGAAAACAATGTGGAGACCGGTGCCACTATCTCGATTGCCGGCATACCACTGATATTTCGCATGCCGTTAATGCCCCCACCTTTCCGGGCGGCTTTGAGGAGATCGGCTGCGGCCCTTATACCTATTTCGTAGAAAGAGGGGTCCATTCTAACGTGAATTGTAACGATTGTGTCTGTGCCCTAGTATGCAAAGAGGCTCAAGACCCGAAGTATCGTAAACAAGTTCAGTCCGGAGAGATTGCCTGCTGTGACTTCCATCCCAGACCGGACGATTCTTTGAAGAATGCCATTTCCGCAGTGGCAAAATTGGATTCTACTTCCGGTGTTCCGCAAAGTGTCTATGTTGTGGAAGAATGTTCGGAGCTTATCAAAGAATGCTCAGAACTTATTAAAATGTTGATGAAAAAGCATCGAAAGAAAGGAAATGATGCGGAAATCATCGATGAAGCCTGCGACGTTCTGACCACAATTCTTGTTATGCTGCACCAATATGGGGTGGATGAGCAGACAATTCGGCAAAACATTATTGCCAAGTGCAGTCGAGCTTTGGAACGGTATGAAAATTCTGGAGAATTATAAGGAGCGCCGCCATGCCTATCAGAGATAACGACCTGCTTGTCTACTTCGGCAAGTATTGTAAATCCTGCAAGCATGAAAAACTGGAGGAGAACGAACCGCCTTGCGACGAGTGCCTGGAGCATCCGGTCAATCTGAATTCCCATAAGCCCATCAATTATGAAGATAAGAACGATTGAGGAGGCCAAGATGAAACTGAAATTTATTGGGGAAGACGGTTCTATGGGATTGCGAACTGGTGAAGTCTATGATACCCGCATCTTCATCAAAGGAGAATGCCTATGGGTCGAATGGAAAGTCAATCTCTACACCGTAAAATCTTGCCCCTATATTTCTACGCAGTCATTTGCACAAAATTGGGAGCTGCCACGATACAATTCTAAATAAGGAGGACCGATATGGCTCAAAAACGAATTAAGATGGTTCAGCATGATATTTTGAACGATCGGATGCGACTTCTCTATGACGACGGAACGCAGGGTATTCTGAAGTATGGAGAAGTCGTTTCTCGTTCTAAGGCACCCATCAGTCTTCAGCCGGAGAGCTTTGTCGGGCTCACGCTCAAGCAGGCCAAGATGAAACTTGGTATTAAGAATTGAGGTGCCCCGATGAGTCAACAATATGATTTATATTTGAAAAAGCATAAAGCAAATGTGAAAAAGGGCTTTGATTGGCTTCAGACCAACATGCCTTGGCTGTTTGAAGGCCGACCGAGTGCCGCTTGGCAAACCGAATTTGAACACGACGCCTCCAAGTCAAACCCCGACGAGTACGAGGCCTATGACGCTTACTTCTACGGCGGCAACCGCTCTCACGCCATTGTGGAGGCGTTTAATCGGGCTTGGCTTCTACATATCCACCGCAATCCTCACCATTGGCAGCACTGGGTCCTGATCAACGACGACCCCGGTGAAGGCGAAGTCCTATTGGAGATGCCCTACAATTATATTATTGAGATGATCTGCGACTGGTGGGCCTTCAGCTGGGAGAAAGGTGACCTGAGTGAGATCTTCTCCTGGTATGATGACCACCAGGCCTACATCAAACTTCACCCCAAAACCCGAGCGACAGTGGAAGATATTCTCTGGGAGCTCCGGGGCCGGCTTGGGTTCAATGTCCTGGCTCACCACGGCGTCAAGGGCCAAAAGTGGGGTGTGCGCAATGGGCCACCGTATCCTATTGACAGATTGAAAAATGCCGGTGGGCAGAGTATAATTGCGGTTGAACATACCGAACTGACCGGACCGCCAAATGGAATCACACAGACGACGAATGGTAAGGGCGGAATCGATCGTAATTACTACGACGGTGCTGGCAAGCAAACAAAACAAATTAGCAATAACGATCATGGGCACCCTAAGCAACATGGCTTTGGAAAACACGGCGAACACGCCCATGATTATATTTATGACGAAAACGGCGACTTAATTGAGCGTCCTATTCGAGATTTGACAGACGAAGAACGAGAGGAGAATGATGATATTTTATGACGATTCAGGAACTTAAAGACCATCTTACCAATTTGGTCGGTCATGTCACTTTCATCTATAACGGTTTCTCCTGCGGCATTGATCCTCTGGCGAAAGATCTATTTGAGGTATGGTGCGGAGACGATGCCTTTTCTGTCAGCTCTGTCGATGAGGTTTTGAATGACGAACTCTTTGACGGAAGATCGCTGACGGATATTTGGGACGATGTGACTGATTTGGACTTCTAAATCTCGCAGGAAAGGAGAAAAACTGTGATAACTATTCAAGGGCAATACAACACTGCTATTTGCTACACCAATGAGCTGGAAGGAGCGGCTCGGGAGCAGATTCAGGCAGTGTGTGACCGGCCCGAGTTTGCGGGCTGTAAAATCCGTATCATGCCCGATGTGCACGCCGGAAAAGGCTGTACCATTGGCACGACTATGACCATCCGGGATAAAATCGTCCCCGGTATGGTGGGTGTGGACATTGGCTGCGGCATGGAAACGGTGGAGTTGGCCGAACGTGAAATCGACTACGCCAAGCTGGACGCGCTGATCCGGGAGAAGATTCCCTATGGCCGGGAAATTCGTGATATTCCCCACTCTCTTAACTCCGAAATCGACTTGACCCAGCTCCGGTGCGCTGACCAGATCAATCTTGACCGAGCGGTTCGCAGCATCGGCTCTTTGGGTGGTGGTAACCACTTTATTGAGGTAGACCAAGCCGGGGACGGACGGCTGTTTCTGGTCGTCCACTCCGGGAGCCGGCACCTCGGAACGGAAGTGGCCGACTACTATCAGAATGAGGGACGCCGCGCACTCTGGGGCGGAGCCAAGCATCAGATCCAGGAGACCATCGCAAAGCTCAAAGCTGAAGGACGGCTCCAGGAGATCCAGAAGACCATTACAGCGCTGAAGAAGGAACATGAGCTGGATATCCCCAAAGACCTCGCTTACGTGGAGGGAAAACTGTTTGACGACTACATCCACGATATGAAGTTGACGCAGCAGTTCGCCGTACTCAATCGAAAAGCCATGGTGGACGTTATCCTAGATGGTATGGGTCTCACTGCCGTAGATATTTTCACCACTATCCACAACTACATTGATACGGACGCCATGATTCTTCGGAAGGGCTCTGTTTCTGCCAAGAAGGGAGAAAAGTTGCTCATTCCTATCAACATGCGGGATGGCAGCTTGATCTGCATTGGCACGGGGAATGAGGAGTGGAACTGCTCTGCTCCGCACGGAGCCGGGCGCCTCATGAGCCGTCGAGCAGCACTCAATATGCTTTCCATAGAAGAGTTCCAGAATGAGATGAAGGGCATCTACACAACTTGCGTAGTGCCTGACACCTTGGACGAGTCCCCGATGGCCTACAAGAGCATAGAGGAGATCGTTTCCCAAATCGGCCCCACTGCAATCATCGTGGAGCGCATCCACCCCGTTTACAACTTCAAAGCCTCGGATTAAACCAAATACGAAAAAAAAGAATGCCTCGAATTGTGTAGCAGCAGTTCGGGGCATTTATATTTTCTGGAAAGGAGCGGCATGAAAGGGATTTATAAAAGACCAGTTAGTTGTTCCCCTTGCATCGACATGGATTGGATGACCCCTGAAAGCTGTGCCGAGTGTGAGCGATTGCGACGTGAAGAGGTCGATATTTTACAGCTCGGCGTTGGGCTCTTCGCAAACAAGGCGGTTGTCAAGCGACCGGACGGCACACTGGCAACAGTTTCGCTTAATGAACTCACTATTACGGATTGATATTTTGAAAAGGAGAAACACACATGGATGAGATGAATGTAAAAGCAGTTGAGACTACGGAAAACAAAGAGTCCCGGCCGAAGATCATCGCGGTGGATTTCGACGGCTGTCTGGTCACAAACAAGTTCCCGGAGGTCGGCGATCCGATCAACAAGACCATCTCTCGGCTCAAGCAGGAGCAAGCCAATGGCGCCAAGGTCATCCTCTGGACCAATCGAGTCGGAGAGGCTTTGGAAAAGGCGCTGGCATTCTGCAAAGAGCAGGGTATCCATCTGGACGCGGTCAATGAGAATCTGCCGGAGATCATCAAGGCCTTTGGGGGCGATACCAGAAAGATATTCGCCAATGAGTATTGGGATGACCGGGCGGTCTACATGGCCGAGGAAGAAGATTCCTGGGCTGCTCAGGAGGTTGCCCTTGCCTGTCAGAGTGAGCGGGAGGGTACGGACGACTGGGCCTATGGCGTGCTCTGCTATGAGAGCGCCCTTCGGGCTTATCAAACGCTGGCCCGAGATGGCCACTCCGGATTCAGTATCCAGATCACCAAGAGCATTCTAAACCGCCTGATCGATGGTAAGTGTCTGACCCCCATCGAAGACACTCCGGATATTTGGAGCGATATCACCGGCGAGTGTAGCTGGAAAGAAGGGTATCAGAAGTACCAGTGTAAACGTATGTCCTCCCTGTTCAAAGAAATCGCTCCGGACGGGACGGCTACTTATTCCGATATAGACCGGGTTTGCGGCATCAACGTCAACTATCCTAGTGCGGCGTTTAGTAATGGGATGATGACTCGTCTTATCGACACGATCTTCCCTATTACCATGCCCTATCTGCCCTCTACCAAGAAGTATCGCGTCTTCTCCGAGGACTTCCTGGTTGACCCAAAGAATGGCGACTATGATACTGTCGCTTATCTTTATATTCTCACACCCGACGATAAGCGGATCGAGCTGAACCGTTACTTCAAAGAAGAGGATGGTAAGATGGTCCCCATCGAGAAAGCTGAGTATGAGGAGAGAAAGGCCAAACGGGTGAAGAAAAAATGAAGCATGGCTGGGATGACATTTTGCGTTTTCTATTCAATGGTGTTTTGATCCTGGCCATCATCGGTCTTCTATTCCTCGTGAAATTACTCTTTGACTTTGTGAGGTGGGTACTGTGAAAAATTTTGACACGGTTTTGGTCGGCTTTGACCACAGCCACGGCGACCCCGCGGTATTGATCGTCGGGCGGAAAGCACCTGGCGATAATGTTCGCATCATCAACCAGTTCCAAGGCAAAGAGGCTGAGGAACTGTATCAGAAACTTGTTGGGGAGGAATAAAAATGCTTGAGAAAAGGCTTGGCAAAATTGACTTTGCTGAGTTTGGTACTATGCGAGATTATTCATTTCAACTGGGGCTCCAACTTGGGTTCTCGATGTCTGGCAGTGGCGTTATGGATGCTGGTAAATATACGGTGAATATGTCTCCCGACTGCCACTGGGAAATGGAAACTCGCAACAGCAATCTTGCAGAATCCCTTGACCACGTGACTAGAATCCTCAAGGATGCAAAGGTGAACTATGTTTCCGAGTTGCTTGGAAAACCTGTCGAAGTAACTTTGGAAGATGGCGTGTTTAAGGACTTCCGAATTCTTACGGAGGTTCTTTGATATTTGAAGGAGGAGAAAAAGCATGACTATCGGCGGTTGGATTGCATTTGTGTTATTTGCGGCACTCATTTTATGTGCCGGCATCGCGGGCGCGTGTCTGATTGAGAACGTCCTCGGAAAGATTATCAGTGTGGCGGTTGCCATTCTGCTGATTTTGGGATTGTTCTTCGGTATGCGCTGGTACTTCCAGAACACCGCATCTGGCCAGCGGGCCATGACGGATCAGAAAAGCGATTTAGACAATGGACTCGAACGGACGGTGACAATTTATACAGCCGACGGAGAGATCATTGCACAGTACACCGGGAAAATTGATATAGAGGGCAATGACGGCGGCTATGTTCTCTTTGACTATGAGGGGAAGCGCTATACCTATTACAACTGCTTTGTAGAGTCCATCGCTGAAATCAGGCCTTGATATTTTCGGAAAAGGAGAAAACATGAAACGCATTTACGTCGGCGCACTCTTGTGCGCTATTTTGTCGTTAGGGCTATTGACTGGGTGCGACCAAGGCGTTGCTCGCTCTTTTGGTGGCGATATGACTTTGGAACTGGAACCCGGCCAAAAACTGGAGATGATCACTTGGAAAGATGATTCTTTGTGGTATCTCACTCGGCCAATGCAAGATGGAGAGGAGCCGGAAACACATACTTTCCAACAGTCATCCGAGTTCGGAGTGTTTGAGGGCACCGTGACTATCGTTGAGTCTGCTGAGGAGTAGTTCACATTGATATCTGAAAAAGGAGAAAGACCGAACTATGAAGGAGAAGTTTACCAAGAAACTATTTGGGAAATCATCGCCTAAGTCATGGAAGCCTCCCTACCCCTCTTCTCCTGTGCAAAAAGTCCCCCAACCTCAAGCATCAAATTCTGAAACCACTCAGAGAAAACTCAGTCCACGGGAACGATTTGAGCCGATTATTTCCAGGCCCATAGAACTGGAAAAGGTAACCCTTCACCTTCATGATGCAGATGGTGAACGCGAAATCAAAACCTGCTATGGCGATATTTATAAAATCGTCAATGCTCTGATGGATTATGCCAGACTGCTGGAATTGGCCTGTGATGAGTGGGGATTGGAAGGGTTCCATCGTGCCACTTATGAATATCATGCTGAAAAGCTTCGCGCCATTGCGAAAAAGTATCAAGCCGGGATCGGCTATGATTACGACGCGACTTTGGTTAGGTGCGAAGCGAAAAAGAAAAAGCCGCATAAGGACGATGACATAGGCGGCGACGCTATGGAACTGGCACTTAAACAGGCACGTCGCCAAGCTCAAAAGGAGGAAAAAACACCATGACAGTCTACATCGCCGGGAGACAGACAGGTAAAACTGTATTTCTGATTCAGCAATCCGCAAGAACCGGCGCTGTCATTGTAGCACCGACCTACCAGATGGTGGGGTATATCGACCGTATGGCTCGCGACCTCGGTTTGCAGATCCCGCCTCCTATTACTGTCGCCGATTGGATTCGAGGCCTCGTCCGCCAGCGCGAAGGCCATGACAAAACTTATCTGGTTGACGAGCTGCAAATGATGCTGCACCAGCTGAATGTTGAGGCCGCAACGCTGGATGAAAATTATAAGGAGATGGTTCGTATGTTCGGAGTAAAAGAAACCTGCTGCACTAAATGCGGCCATAGGGATGTGTGCCAATACAAAGAGGAGTATTTGGCGGCCCAGGCTGCTGTGGATGAAGTCAGTGTCAACTTACCCTCAAAGGGTGACAAGTCTATCAGAAGCATTCGGCTTCGGGATATTTCCTGGATCGAGCCGACAGAGCTGAAGTGCCGTTATTTCCATCAGAGTACAGGAACAGTTCGGTAATCGGAATCCGGGAGGAAAACCTGATGCTTGAGAAAACGCTGATTGATCTTGCGCATCGCCATTTTGAAATTATGTGGAGATATGAAGCAATGACCAACTCCATCATTGTCCATATGGAAAAACGATACAAGCAGCAGTGGCATAAACAAAATTACCGGGTTACGTTTAGAGAAATCGGTTGCTCCGGCGGCTTTGAAGTGTTTATGACCATGCTTCTCAAACACTTAGCCGATGAAACAGACCGAACGATCAAAGTGAACTGCAATTCAGATTGATATTTTGAAAGGAGAAATCTGTTTATGAATGAGAAAGTGATGCGCCATAAGACAATCTGCGATGAGCTGAATAGCTTGTACGAGCGGAAGAACCATGACTATGGCGACAGTTTCCACCAGACCTTCGTAGAAGAGGGTTTAGCCATGACCCGGATTCGGCTGGGGGACAAGTTCTCCCGGTTCAAAACTCTTTCCCGCCTTTCTGCAAATGACGCCGGCCAGCAGCGGGTCACTGATGAGTCTATTCGGGACACTTTGATGGATCTGGCCAACTATGCCATTATGACCATTCTGGAGATGGATATGGAGAAGGGGGCAAAAATGCTTGACCCCAATGCCGCCTGTATGGCGATTGAGCGCTTGCGAAGCCCGCAATGATATTTTAGGAGGTAAAAATCATGCGTAGTCTGCTGAGAAATATGGCCAAGGCCGAGATGGTTCGTCGCGGCTATCCCAAAGTGAACCGCCAAATGCATCGTCTTTACGGTGATTGGCGTAGTCTTATCGGGGCGTACCCGACCAGCCTTACCACGGGCAAACCAATGGCAAAGAATTTCCATGGTAAGAAGAAGTATCCGAAGGGACACACTTATCACCTCTTTGTGTACTGAACAAAATTGATATTTTCAAGGAGGGGGACTCACGATTCTATGTGGAAACGAGAACTGCTGAAAAACAAACTCTATGCTCTGCTGCTGGTTGGGCTCTCTTTACCAATCATGTTTCTCGATGGGGACGCGACTGCGACAGTTTTGATGCTGTTCTTCGCCGTCCCCATGTTCTTTGCTAAGGAAAACTGGATTATGGGAGGCACCTATGCAACTCAAGAAAGCCGGAGGAAAAGTGTACGGCGCTGTACTTACCGCAGCGGAGAAAAAAAGCGATGGATTTAGAGATCCAGCGGGAACTGGCCGAGTACGACAGAAAACACATCGCCGAAATCGATGCGACCATTCTGTGGGTGCTGCATGAACAATTTGGGTTCGGGGCTCAGCGGCTCCGAACCTATTACGATGCCTTCCACGACCGCATCAAGGAGCTGGTCAGCCGATATGAGATGGAGGACCAGGATGATATTTGGCTCTGTACCCAGATGCTGAAGCGGATTGGTGTCGACATTGAGGCGTGGCATAAGGAGAGCGACTATGGGACTTGACGCTTTTGGAAGAATGGTGCGGGATATCCGCCTGGTTCGGGCGCTCCTGCTCTATGACATGGCAAAGGATCTTGATATTTCTCCGGCTGAGTTGTCTGCCATCGAATGCGGAAGAAAAAATGTTCCAGACTGGTTCGTCTCTAAACTACAAGAAACATACGGTATCAGCGATATGCACGCTCAATCGCTTATCAAATATATGAATGAACGGGGTGATAAAAATTGTCCTGGAATGATCGAAAAAACGCAGAGGGCTACTCAGACCCCACAGCCTACCAAGCTCTGAAGAACATGGATGCCGAGGAGGAGCGGTTCCATAAGCTGCTCTATGCCATCTTTGATATTTGTGAGTTGGCGGACTTTGAGATTGAGGGGCGGATTGTTCTGGTGGACAAGCGCTCCGGAAAGGTTTGGAGGTGATGAGATTTGGGCCTATCCAGACTTGTAGCAAAATGTAGGGCGTGTCCATATGTATCCACCTGCGAACATAAGCAGATGGAGGCGCTTGGATATTTACCGATGTCGGAGCCGACGGTTGAGATTCGGACAGACCGGTCAGTTCAGATCGACAACCTTTTAACTGCACTCAACTGCTGTTATACCAATATGCAAGCAGGCGTTTCCAAGTCCCAAAATAATATTCGAGAGGTGATGACTCATGACCATGGAAGAGATTCTGGCGGTTGTTCAAAAGATCAAGGATGCTTGGGTGGCATTTGGCCAGTCGATGGCGGAGGCTGCACAGGCACTTGAGGATATGTTTCGCAACCTTGGAGAGAGCGATGAACTCTGGCCTAAGCGGAATGGGATACCTCCGAAAAAGTATGGCATGTCTCTTCATCGGCGGGTTCGTCCAGCTCCTCCTCGCTACCAGTTTGTCCCCGTGGCACCTCGAACTCGGCCTTACCAGCGGCGTGCATTTTGAGGAACAAACCTAGTCAGAGATTGATATTTTGTGTGTAGATAGGTGGCGAAGAAGTACAGAAGGGTACGGACGACACTGATTAGACCCTTAATATTTGGGGGGAGAACGGTATAGCCGGGTAGCGAAGGGTACGGACGTCTCCAATTTTGAAGCAGGATTCGACCTGAAAATAGGCCAAAAGCTGCTACTATTACTGTTAGTAGCAGGTCAATTTTGGGGCGTTTTGCTGGCCACTTTTAGTCCGAAAACTGGCCATTTGCCCACTTTTGTTTCGGAACTGGCCAGAACCCTTTGATTCTTGCACGAAAAAAGGACCGAAAATGACGAAAAATTGGCCATTTGCCCACTTTCTGCCCACTTTTATTTTCAAAAGTGGCCAGGCTGAAACCGTTGCGCCCCAAGGGTTTGCGGGTTTTCTGGCCACTTTCCCACTTTTTCTCTTCACTTAAATGCGAAAAAAAATATTAAAATTTATATATAAGTGGAAGAAAAAAGTGGCCAACTGGCCAGCTGCTACTATCAGCGCCTCAAAATGTCGTTCGCGGCTATAAAAATACTCTTTCCATTCAAAACTTAATGTGCTATACTGACAATGCCACACAGTTTCATATATTTTTTAGTCTACGGGGAAAATACTTTGGCAAAAGGTGTTTTCTCTCTTCCTCGTTATGCCCGTAGGCTAAAATGAGATTGTGTGGCAACAATGGAGAGATTCGCTTTTGCAAGAGTGCGTCTCTTCATTGGGGCGCACTCTTTTATTTTGCTCAAAGGAGGGATTGCCGATGGCCAAATCAAAGAAGCCGAACGGTAACATCGGTGGTACGCTTGGATTTGTCGCCGGAATTGTCGGCGCCGTGACTCCGCTTGCCGTCGAGCTTATCGACCGGATTCCCAAAAAGGAAGAACTCGCCCCTTCTGAAGAATTGATATTTATGCCGGAGCTCTGCTCTAAGAAGTTTCCTCTAAAATTGGACGAGGCAAAAGAACTTTTGGATAGCCGCGGTCTAAAAGCACTGCCTATCGAGGTTCGCTTTCGGGATGCGTGCGTCAAATACAAAGACTGCTTTGAACTCCAGGTAGTTGGCTCTGACCGCAAACCAAACTCGAAGCTAAAACCCGGAGACACTGTGATTGTGCAGTATGTGACCCAGGAAGTCATCGACGAGAGCCGGCGGATATTTGAAGAGACCGAGCAGCAGAAGGCCGCGTTGAAACAGGAGCGAGCAATCAAGCGAGCTGAACAGGTGGAGCGTGCCAAAGCCGTCGCAGGCGATACCGCCGCTAAAGCAAGAGCCGGTGTCGAGAAAATAGTCCACCGTGACGTCAAGAAAAAGAAAGAACTTGGAAAGGAGAACTCCCATGAGCAGGAATAGCGGAAAGAAACGGGGTACGGCCGGGCTGATCTTGGACGTTATCCTCACCCTTTGTACCGGAGGTCTCTGGCTGATTTGGATTCTGATCCGGTATCTGCGGAACAACAGCTGATGAACACAACATTGATATTTTACGCTTAGCCGGGACGCTTGTGGGTGTCTCGGCTCTTTTCATTTCCGCTGAAAATGCAGTCCCCTTTATGGGAGGCGATAGTATGAAACTCAACATTGGAAACTCGACCCAAATATTGATGACGTTTACCATGTCGATGGTGGCGGCGATTGGAAGTGCTGCCGGCGCCACGATCTGGCAATCGTTTGGCAAACCAAAGGTCGAGAAGATTGCTGAGGAAAATAGTAAGCCGAAACGAAAAATTGGATTTATCATTGAAGATTAGAGCCGTCATCCGCGGCTCTTTTCTTTTTGCTCCAAATTGATATTTTAGGGCTGTTTTTCTTTCCGCAAAAAAAACAGACTCTTTTATGGAGAGGAGAGAGATATGTCGCGCATATCCTATTCTTTCTATCACTTTTATCGGAAAGGAGGCCGTTTCGTGGCCAGAAGCGCAAGATTGGAAAGTGGTTTTCAGGACCGGCTTATTGCCAATTTGAAAACGATATTTCCCGGCTGTATGGTTTTTAAGATGGATCAGCGCCAGGGCATCCCCGACCTGCTCATTCTTTATGGAAAGAAATGGGCCTCCCTTGAGTGTAAGAAATCTGCACGCGCTAAGAGACAGCCAAACCAAGAATATTATGTTGGGAAGATGAACGAGATGTCTTTCTCCAGATTCATTTCCCCGGAGAACAAGGAGGAAGTGCTGGATGAACTTCGCAAAACACTCCAACCTTGAGGGGCAGCATGCCTTTCTTAGCGCCAGTGGCTATCACTGGATCAATTACTCAGAAGATAAGCTCGCCGACGCTTACGCCAAATACCGGGCGGCTCAGCGTGGGACGGCTCTTCACGCTTTTGCGGCCCAATGCATCAAACTGGGTCAGCGACTGCCAAAATCTCAGAAGACGTTGAACATGTATGTGAACGACGCCATTGGGTATAAGATGACCCCGGAACAAATCCTGTATTATTCTCCAAACTGTTTCGGGACCGCCGACGCCATTTCCTTTCGGAAAGATATTCTTCGGATTCACGATCTGAAGACCGGCGAGGCCCCGACGCATATGGAACAGCTTATGGTTTATGCGGCCCTCTTCTGTTTGGAGTATGACTACAAGCCAAACGAGATTGAGATGGAGTTGCGTATTTATCAGAACGATACCGTCCTTTACCACAAGCCTACCATCGAGGATATTTTCCCCATCATGGACCGCATTGTTACCTTCGACAAAATCATCAACAGTATCAAGGAAGAGGAGGAATAAGCCATGGACCCCATTGTGGATGATATTTTGATGCACTATGGCGTCAAGAGGCGCTCTGGGCGCTACCCCTGGGGTTCTGGCGAGAACCCTTATCAACACGGCGGAGACTTCCTGGCCCGTGTGGAAGAACTTGAGGCGCTTGGCAAATCTCAAAAGGAAATTGCTGAGGAGCTGAAGATGTCTACCACCGATCTCCGTATGCAGGTTCGTGTGGCGAAACATGAACGGCGCGCCTTACAGGCAGAGCGAGCGAAGTCCCTTCGGGAAGAGGGAAAGACACTGGACGAGATCGCCAAGATCATGGGGTATAATAATGACTCCTCTGTCCGTGCCCTGCTCAACGAGAACACCGCGAGCAATAAAAACAAGGCTCTTGCCACCGCCGAGGCTCTGAAGAAGGAGCTGGCGGTCAAAGGGGCTCTTGACGTGGGCGAGGGTGTGGAGCAGCAGCTTGGCGTGTCCAAAGGCGTACTCCAGGAGGCGCTATTCATTCTGGAGACCGAGGGCTATAACCGCTATGGTGTCGGCGTCCCTCAGGTAAACGACCCGAAGAAACGGACTATCACGCCGGTTATCTCCGTTCCTGACATTGAGCAGCGTGATGCTTACCAGAACCTGGACATCATCAAGTCGGTAGGCGACTATCATTCTGCTGACGGAGGTGCGTCTTGGGATAAGCGGGAATATCCGGCCAGCATTGATTCCGGTCGGGTGAAGATTCGCTATGGCGACGAAGGTGGCACCTCCAAGGATGGCGTTATTGAACTTCGCCGTGGTGTGGCAGACCTCGACTTGGGGGATTCTCACTATGCTCAGGTTCGCATCCTTGTGGACGGGACTCATTATCTAAAAGGCATGGCCATGTATTCTGATGATATGCCGGATGGTGCAGACATCGTGTTCAACACGAACAAACATTCCGGAACGCCAAAGATGGATGTCTTAAAGAAAATTCAGGATGCCCCCGATAACCCCTTTGGCGCGTTCATCAAGGCCAATGGTCAAAGTTACTACCCTGACCCGAATGGTAAGTACACCGATCCCATCACCGGAGAAAAGAAGTCCCTATCCACCATCAACAAGCTGAAGGAAGAGGGAGACTGGGACAAGATGAGCAAGAACTTATCCTCCCAATTTCTTTCTAAGCAGCCCATCAAGTTGATTCAGAAGCAGCTCGACTTGACTTATGCCGATGCCGCCGATGAATTCGCGGAAATTTGCTCTCTCAATAACCCCACCATCAAGCGGAAACTGCTGATGGACTTTGCAGACGAATGCGATTCCGCAGTTGTCCATTTGAAAGCGGCGGCCCTCCCCCGGCAGAGTACGCAAGTGATCCTCCCCATCACCAAAATGAAGGAGACGGAGATTTATGCCCCCAACTACCGGAACGGAGAGAAGGTCGTCCTGATTCGTTACCCCCATGGGGGTACGTTTGAGATCCCGGAGCTGACGGTCAACAATAAAAATCAGTCGGCGATCTCAATTCTGGGCAAGAACATCCGTGACGCCGTCGGCATCAATCCGAAGGTGGCGGAGCGATTGTCCGGAGCGGACTTTGACGGCGATCAGGTGGTGGTCATCCCCGTGGGCGGAAAGGTGTCGGTGAAATCCACCCCCGCCTTGGATGGTTTGAAGGATTTCGACCCAAAAGTTGAATACTCCACCGAGGGAAAGACTGGTGTCCGGCTCCTCTCAAAAGCCGCCACCCAGATAGAGATGGGTAAAATCTCCAACCTCATCACGGATATGACCTTAAAAGGGGCCCCCGAGGAGGAAATTACTAAGGCCGTCAAGCATAGCATGGTGGTCATCGATGCGGCTAAGCATAAGCTTGACTATAAGCGGTCGGAAGTAGAGAACGACATCCCCACCCTCCGCAAACGGTGGCAAGGGTACACGGACCCCGAAACCGGAAAGGAAGTGGGCGGGGCATCCACCCTGCTCTCCAGACGGAAGCAAAGCGTCGACGTTCCGGAGCGTCAGGGCAGCGGCCGTATCGACAAGGAGACGGGAAAGGTCATCTACAAGGAATCCGGGCGTACTTATGTGGACCCGAAGTCTGGTAAAACAATTCCGGCCACGACAAAGATTAAGCTCTTGGAGAAGGTCGACGATGTTCGGACCCTGTCTTCCGGCACTGTCCAGGAAGATGCCTATGCTGACTACGCAAATCGTATGAAGGCACTTGCCAATCGGGCAAGGCTTGAATACTTAGCGACGCCCACGTTGGTTCGTAATGCCAGTGCAGCAAAGGCTTATGCGCCTGAAGTTACCAGATTGACCAGTGCGTTGAAGACTGCTCAGCTTAACGCTCCTCGTGAACGTGAGGCTCAGCGTATTGCCAATGCGCAAGTTAAGGCAAAGATTCAGGCTAACAACATTACCGACAAAGACGAAATCTCAAAGATTCGTCGCTCCGCAATTAGCGACGCTCGTGTGACGACTGGAGCAAGCGGGAAAGGAACGCGCATTACAATCTCTGATGGAGAATGGGAAGCAATTCAGGCTGGCGCAATTTCTGATACAACCTTGAAAGAGATTCTTCGTTACTCTGATCCCGATGTCGTCCGGGAACGCGCAACCCCAAGAGCATCGACGCAGTTGTCGACTGCTCGCATCAATCGCATCAAGGCAATGGCAAACTCTGGCTGTACCAATGCCGAGATTGCTGATGCTTTGAACCTTTCATCTTCTGTTGTTTCCAAGTATCTCAATGAGTAAGAAAGGAAGTGAGAGCGAATGGAAACGTGTATGCTTACAACGACCGACAACCCGTATGACCCCTTTACCCAGTATGAAGCCTGGTATCGGTTTGACGAAGACAACGGGTATCACTCCTGCGCTTTCTTGGCGCGTATCGCCCGTACTTCCGATCAGCTCTCTGAGCAGGAGAACATGGAAGAAATCGAGCGAGCCATTAACGACATCATCAAGTATGACCCCTTGGGGATCTATAAAAAGGTGAAGCGGAAGCTGAAACCCGAGCCTGCCGTGACCATGTGACCCCCAAAAGCCTATAAAACCAGGAAAAAGAAATGTTCTCTGATTCAGAGCGCATTTCTTTTTGTCATTTTAGAGAAAAAAATTCTGAAATGACGACCAGATTTAGGGTTCAAGGTGTGTTAAAGGGTATAGGGGGACCCCTTAAAAATACCACCCCCCTATGCATCGCGATGGTCTTCAAAAATTCTCCGGGGGATATTTTTGGAAAATGGCTTCGGTTTTCAGCGGTGCTTGAACAAGCCCACAGGGCGGCGTTTACCGGCGAGGACTCTTTTTCGTTCAGCTGTGATCTCCTTTCCGGCTGAGTACGCAATGCATTACCTCCATTGCCGCGAGTTTTTCTCCACTTGTCGGTAAGCTGCTTATGCGGGCTTCTTCAAGCACCGCTGAAAACCGGTCCAAACATCACAGAAACTGCCACAACTCTAAGTGAGAGGAGGTGTCAAGTGTGGCAAAAGCAACGAAACCTTCTGGCATTCAACCGAGGAAGCGCCGGGCCGCCTTGACACCGGAGGCCAGAGAGAACCAGCTGATCGATTTGGCCGTCAACCTGATTGAAAAGCGTCTGCTGGAGGGGACGGCTTCTTCCCAGGAGGTCACCACCATCCTGAAGCTCGGAACCACCAGGGCGCGTCTGGAAAATGAGCGGCTTGCCAAAGAGGTGGAGCTGGTCCAGGCCAAGACCGAGGCGTACAAATCCGGAGTCCGGATGGATGAGCTCTACGAAAAGGCCATGGCCGCCTTTAAGCGGTACAGCGGGCAGGACGAGGAGGACGGGGATGAGTATTAGATGTTACTCGGAATTGATCCTTCTCCCCACCTTCGAGGAGCGCTACCGCTATCTTCGTTTGAACGGTGTTGTCGGAGAGGAGACCTTCGGCTTTGACCGGTACATGAATCAGGTCTTTTATCGCTCCCCGGAGTGGAAGCAGATCCGGGATGTTGTGATTGCCCGGGACATGGGGTGTGATTTGGGAATTGCCGGACGGGAGATTTACCGCCGTCCACTTATCCACCACATGAACCCGATCCGCCCGGAGGACATCCGGGAGCGAAGAGGGATCATCCTCGATCCCGAGTTTCTGATCACCACAATTCATGAGACGCATCTGGCCATCCATTATGGCGACGAGAACCGGTTGTTCAAGGAGCCGATTACACGCAGACCCAATGATACCTGTCCTTGGAAAAAGTAGAGGAGGACTCGAAATGGAGAATCATGCTGCCGGTGTTGTGACGAATTGTCTGAGAGCGGCGCTTTATCAAGAGCCGAGAGCAAATTCCAAAGTCCTTACAGTCATTACGGCTCTGACCAGAGTTTCCGTTAATATGGACGAGCCAACAGATGCTTTCTATAAAGTATCGACCTCCAACGGCACCCAGGGGTACTGCATGAAGAAGTTCATCGCAGTCCGCCGGTGAGGAGGCTGTTATGGAGATTTCCGAAAGCATCCTGATATCAATCAAGAAACTGTTGGGCATCGACGAGAGTTACACGCACTTTGACCCGGACATCATCATCCACATCAACAGTGTGTTTTCCATCCTGACGCAAATGGGCGTTGGACCTGCCAACGGTTTCTCAATCTCAGGAAAAGATGAAGTCTGGTCCGGATTTATTCAGGATAAGCCGAACATCTTTTCCTTAGTCAAATCCTACGTTTACATGAAGGTTCGGTTGTTATTTGACCCGCCTCTCAGCTCCGCTGCCATTGAGTCCATCAACCGGCAGATCAGTGAGTTTGAGTGGCGGCTTTTTGTTGCAGCGGACCCCGTGAAGAACACTAGCGGGAAGGAGGAAAGTCAAAATGGAGAATAGCATGCTCCTGCACTACGGCATCAAAGGCATGAAGTGGGGCGTCCGCCGCTACCAGAACAAAGACGGCACCCTGACCGCCGCCGGTGAAAAACGCTATGACCGGGATAAACGGGAAAACGCGGCCAAGAAGAAGGAGAACCGCATCGACCTGTCCAACCCGGACCCGAAGCGCTGGGCTAAGGAGGACCTGGAGCGGACCAAGAAAACCGTCGACTCCAGCTCGGATCTGGTGAAGGAGATGAAAAAGCTGGAGCAGACCAGCACGTCCAAGCCAGCTCCGAAACGGATGGATCTGAGCAAGATGACCGACAAGGAGATGCGGGATAAGATCAACCGGGAGCTTCTGGAGCGGCAATACAATCAGCTGTTCGCGGATACCTCCCCAGCTCAGGTTTCTAAAGGGCGGCAGGCATTGCGGGATACGCTGGAAGTGGCGGGAAGCGTTCTGGCGATCGCAGGGTCTTCCCTGAGCATTGCCCTTGCAATCAAGGAATTGCGGGGGTAGTTGTTTATGGAACTGCATCACCATGGAATTCTGAAACAGAAGTGGGGCGTTCGGAACGGTCCTCCCTATCCCCTGCGGGGCGGCGACTACACTCCGGCCCAGAAAAAAGCCATCCGCAATAAGCGGAAGAGCGGCAACAGCATCTACAACAAGAAGCACTTTGACGAAGTGCTGAACGCCGATAAGACGACCCTGAGCACGTTGTCCTATGACAAGGACCGGACCAAGAACACCGATATGTTCTACGCAACCCACAATTCCCTGGACAAGCACCAGTATAACGCACTGTTCAACCGGCCGATCCCGCAGCCGGTATATGACGAGAATGGGAAGCAAATCGGAACCGGCGCGTTTATGAAGTACCGGATCGACAACTCGCTTAAAACCGACTTGAAGGTGGCGAGCGAGGACTCCGGCGCAGAGGTCTTCATGAATCTCTATCGAAAAGATCGGGATTTTTATAACTTTGTAACGGATAAGGACCGGATGCAGAGCTATTTCGTGAAAGACAAGTACAAATTCAAGGGGTATCGGGAAGCTGCCGCAGTGTTGGAAAGGATGAAGGACCCGGACTATACGCCCTCGGCCAAAGATCTCCAGACAGTCTATCGGATGTTCAATTATGTGATTCCATATGACGGACAGGGCGACCGATGGAAGGGGCATGACGTCTATGTCCAGCGCACCAAGTTTTTTAACGAATGCAAGAAGGCGGGCTATGGCGCGTTCCTTGACACGAACGACGCCATTTACGGCGGTTTCAAGGCCAAATCGCCCATCATCGTGTTCGACATGGAGCAGGTTATTCCAAAAGATACCTACCGGACAAAGCTGAGCGAGCAGAAGTTCTCCACCCTGGTTCTCCTTGGCAGAAAAGCGCTGGGGCTGTAACGGGAGGCTGGTGAACCGATGTTATCCAACACCGCCGTCCCCCGTTACTACGGCGCATTCCGCGATGCGGTCATCCGCGGCGATATTCCGGTCTGCAAGGAAGTTGCCATGGAGATGTACCGGATTGACCGGCTGATCGAGTCGCCCAGTTACTACTATGATGACAGGGCGGTGGAGGGCTGGATCGAGTTCTGCGAGAACGAGCTGACCCTGACCGACGGTTCCGACCTGCATCTCCTGGATACCTTCAAGCTTTGGGGGGAACAGGTGTTCGGCTGGTACTATTTCGACGACCGCTCTGTCTATGTACCCAATCCGGACGGCAGAGGCGGACGCTATGTGACCAAGCGGATCAAGCAGCGGCTGACCAAAAAGCAGTACCTGATCGTGGGGAGAGGCGCGGCGAAGTCGCTTTACGATTCCTGCATTCAGGCATACTTCTGTGTTGTGGACGGCTCCACCACCCATCAGATCACCACGGCCCCCACCATGAAGCAGGCCGAGGAGATCATCAACCCCATCAAGACCGCCATCACCCGGGCCAGAGGCCCCGTCTTCCAGTTCATGACTGAGGGGTCTTTGCAGAACACCACCGGGTCCCGGGCCAATCGGGTGAAGCTGGCCTCTACCAAGAAGGGTATTGAGAATTTTATCTCGGGCTCCCTGATTGAGATCCGCCCCATGTCGGTGGACAAGCTCCAGGGCCTGCGCTGCAAAGTGGCCACCGTGGACGAGTGGCTGTCCTCCGCCGACGCCCGGGAGGATGTCATCGGCGCGGTGGAGCAGGGCGCCTCCAAGCTGGACGACTACCTTATTATAGCGACCAGTTCCGAGGGCACGGTTCGTAACGGCGCCGGCGATACCATCAAAATGGAGCTGATGAACATTCTCCAAGGCATTGGCCCTCCGCAGGAGCATGTTTCCATCTGGTGGTACAAGCTGGACTCTGTTGAGGAGGTGGCCTACCCCGATATGTGGCCTAAGGCCAACCCGAATCTGGGAAAGACCGTCACCTATGAGACCTATCAGAAGGATGTGGACCGGGCGGAAACCGCCCCCGCCACACGGAATGATATGCTGGCCAAGCGGTTCGGCCTTCCTATGGAGGGGTACACCTACTACTTCACCTACGAGGAGACTTTGCCCCACCGCCGGCAGCGGTTTTGGCAGATGCCCTGCTCCATGGGCGCCGATCTCTCCCAGGGCGATGACTTCTGCTCCTTTACGTTCCTGTTCCCTCTTCGGGATGGTTCCTTTGGCGTTAAGTCGCGCAACTACATCACATCGGTGACACTCCATAAGCTCCCCGCCGCCATGCGGGTTAAGTACGAGGACTTTATGGCAGAGGGCAGCCTGATCGTCATGGAGGGGACAGTTCTCGACATGATGCAGGTCTATGAGGATCTGGACGACTATGTCATCAACTGCGGCTACGATGTGCGCTGCTTTGGATATGACCCCTACAACGCCAAGGAATTTGTGGAGCGGTGGGTCAATGAGAACGGCCCGTTTGGGGTCGAGGTGGTCCGGCAGGGGGCGAGAACGGAATCCGTCCCCCTGGGCGAGCTGAAGAAGCTGGCCGGAGAGCGGATGCTGCTCTTTGACGAGGACTTAATCACCTTCTCTATGGGCAACTGCATCACGATGGAGGACACCAACGGCAACCGTAAGCTGCTGAAAAAGCGGTCTGACCAGAAGATCGACGCGGTGGCGGCCATGATGGACGCCTACGTCGCCTATAAACACAACCCAGAAGCATTTGAGTAAAAAAAAAGGGGGGGGGTACTTATGAAGCCCTATTATAAACCTTCTCCCCAGGATTGCCTTGCCCATTATGGAGTCAAGGGCATGAAATGGGGCGTCAGGCGTTATCAGAACTATGACGGTTCCTATACCCGAAAAGGACTGGAGCGCTATCGCAAAGCCGAATCGGACTATGAACGTGCCAAATCAAAAGCGGCAGAAACGAAAGCCGCCCATAAATCCGGACAGGCTACCCGGCAGCAGGTCAAGGACGCTAATCGGGCCGTCAAAACCGAAAAACGTCGGATGGAAGACGCCTATGGTAAACTGAAGACCGACAAGTTAGCGGATGAAGGCAAGAAACTTTATCAGCGCGGCAAGACCATTACCGGGAATACCCGAACTGCTTATTTAGCGGAAACGGCCATAGTAGTTGGTTCCTATGCGGTAAGTTCACTCTTATCCAAAGGGATGGAAGACCAGCGGACGGCACAACTTGCGGGCTCAGCTATCGCAGTGGGCGGAACAATCGTGAACGCTTTGCTCGCTGGAAAGGCCATCAGCGAGAACAGAAAGCTGCGGGCCTACTATGCCCATTGAGAAGAGAGGGACAATGATGGCGTTGACTCCTATTTTTCTCGACATTCTTTTGCACAATGGCATTCGCCCTGTCAAAGCGGCGAAACGCCTCACCACAGACTCTTAACCGGGTCTGTGGTTTTTTTTTGACCTAAATTAGATACACACGGGACGGTTGTTACAAATTTTATCACAGATAGGAGGTGACCGCGATTGTCAGATGTTTTGCAGCACTACGGCATCCGTGGGATGAAATGGGGCGTGCGGAGATTTCAGCAGAAGGATGGAAGCTTGACGTCCCAGGGCCGGAAACGGTACGGCGGTGAGGATGGACCCGAGCGGAAGAAGCTGCCCGCAGCCGGAAAAGCGGCCGTGGGAGCGGCGGCAGCCGCAGGAATCGTTCTTACCGCTTATCTGGTAAAACGGCACGGGGCGAAAAAGGCGGCGGAGCTTGCCGCAAAGGCAGAGCAGGGAAAGCGGGCCGTGGAGCAGCTTCAAAAGAGCGCCTCCGTCTTCTCAACGCCGGTCAGCCAGCTTCGGACTCCCGGGCCGTCTCCGGGCGGCGGCGTTCAGCAGGCGGTAAAAACCGTTGCCTCGGCCACAAAGCAGGCATCCGCGGCAAAGCCTCCTCCGGCTTACGACTTCGCGGCCTTGATGAAGCAGAACGACGAGCTGCTCAAGAAGATGTACGCCGATCTGCTGTCGTAGGAGGTGAGAAAAGTGGAAATGTCAGTTGGTTCCAGGCTGAAACACGCCTGGAACGCTTTTTTAGGCAATGAGTTTTTCAAGTACAGCCATTCCCTTGGCCCCAGCTACTCCTACCGCCCGGACCGGCCCATTTTCAGCCGGGGAAACGAGCGCTCCATCATTACCTCCGTCTACAACCGGATCGCGCTGGACGCGGCGTCGATTGGGATTCAGCATGTCCGCCTGGATGACGACGGCCGGTTTACAGAGGTGATCAATTCAAGTTTGAACGGCTGTTTGACTTTGGAGGCAAATCTGGACCAGACCGGGCGGGCCTTTATCCAGGACGTGGTCATGTCCATGCTGGACGAGGGATGCGTGGCCATCGTGCCCACGGATACCGACCTCGACCCGGAGACCGGCTCGTTCAAGATCGAAACGATGCGTACCGGGAAAATCGTGGAGTGGTATCCCAAGCACGTCAAGGTCCGGGTCTACAACGAGAACCGGGGCGAGAAGCAGGATGTCATCCTGCCGAAGAGTGGGGTCGCCATCATTGAGAACCCGTTTTTCGCGGTGATGAATGAGCCCAACTCCACCATGCAGCGGTTGATCCGAAAACTCAATATTTTGGACGCAATCGACGAGCAGAGCGGTTCCGGAAAACTCAACCTGATTATTCAGCTGCCCTACGTCATCAAGACGGAAGCGAGGCGTCAACAGGCGGAAAAACGCCGTAAAGATATCGAGGAACAGTTGTCCGGCTCCAAGTATGGCGTCGCTTACACCGACGGCACGGAACACGTGGTCCAGCTGAACCGGCCCATCGACAACAATCTGATGTCCCAGATTGAATACCTGACGAGCATGCTTTACAGCCAGTTGGGGATCACGCAGGGGATTTTGGACGGGACTGCCGATGACCGGACGAAGCTGAATTACGACAACCGGACGATTGAACCGATCCTATCAGCCATTGTTGACGAAATGAAGAGGAAATTCCTCACCAAAACTGCTCGGTCACAGAAGCAGTCGATCCTCTTCTTCAGAGACCCGTTCCGGCTGGTGCCCATCAACGATATTGCCGAAATTGCCGACAAGATGACCCGCAACGAGATCATGACCTCCAATGAGATCCGGCAGAAGATCGGCATGAAGCCGTCGAAGGACCCCAAGGCGGACGAGCTCCGAAACAGCAACTTAAGCGCCCCGAAAGAGGAGGGCAATCAGCCACCATCAACATCTGAAGGAGGAAACGTTCAAAATGAACCTGAAGTATGACTTTAGTGGCTGGGCGACCCGGAACGACCTTGTCTGCGCGGACGGACGAACCATCCGCCATAACGCATTCGAGGATTGCGACGGGAAGACGGTTCCCCTGGTTTGGAACCACCAGCACGACGAACCTGGCAACATCCTGGGCCACGCCCTTTTGGAGAACCGGAAGGACGGCGTTTACGCCTACTGCACATTCAACGAGACCGACGCCGGCAAGGCGGCTAAGATGCTGGTCCAGCATGGGGACATCGCGTCCCTGTCCATTTACGCCAATGGGCTGAAGCAGACCCCCAGCAAGGATGTGACGCATGGCGTCATCCGGGAGGTCAGCCTGGTGGTCGCCGGGGCAAATCCCGGCGCCTTTATTGACTTTGTGGATATGGCCCACGGCGAAGGCGGCGAGCAGGAGATGATCCTGTCCGCCTACGAGCCCATTTCCCTGTTCCGCCCCGACGAGAAGCCCCCTCTTGTTCATAAGGCCGGCTCTGGGGATGGCAAGAAAGAGGACAAGCCTAAGGACGACGGAAAAGAGGAGAAGCCTGAGAATGAGAAGACCGTCCAGGACGTGGTGGACAGCATGACCGAGGAGCAGAGAACGGTCATGTATGCCCTGATCGGCGCGGCCATGGAGGAATTGGATTCCCAGAAGGGCAAGGGGGACGGGGGCGACGACGATGACGACGACCCCGACAAGAAATCTGACAAAACCAAGGGAGGAAACAAGACCATGAAGCACAATGTTTTCGAGAACGAAGACACTCAGGACACCGTTCTGAGCCACTCCGACCGCGCTGACATTCTTGCTCTGGCCAAGAGCAACAGCGTGGGCAGCCTTCAGACCGCTCTGAAGATCTACGCTGAGCAGAACGAGCTCAAGCACGGCATCGACAATATCGAGAGCCTGTTCCCGGACTTCAAGGACCTGCGCCCCGGCGCGCCTGAGCGCGTTACCCGCGACCAGGGCTGGGTGACTGCCGTCATGCAGAAGGTCCACAAGAGCCCCATCAGCCGTATTCGTACCCGCCAGATGGACACCCGCAAGGACTCCATCCGGGCCCACGGCTATCAGAAGGGCAAGCGCAAGACTCTGTCCGGCAACATGAACGTCATCACCCGGACCACTGACCCTCAGACGGTGTACCGCACCGACGCCCTGCACCGGGACGACATTGTCGACATCACTGATTTCGATGTAGTGGAGTACCAGTATGCCGTGATGCGGGAGAACCTCAACGAAGAGGTGGCTACCGCCATCATGGTGGGCGACGGCCGCGAAGCGGACGACGAGATGAAGATCTCCGAGGACCACATCCGTTCCATCTGGAACGACAACGACCTCTACACCATCCACTACGACGTGGATATTGAGGCCGCCCGCGCCGAGCTCAACGGTAGCAAGACCGATATGAGCTTCGGCGAGAATTACATCTACTCCGAGGCCATCATCACCGCCGCTCTCTATGCCCGGGAGAAGTACAAGGGCACCGGCACCCCTGATTTCTTCTGCACGCCTCATCTGGTGAACGTGATGCTGCTGGCCCGGGACATGAACGGCCGCCGCATCTACAACTCCAAGGCCGACCTGGCCGCCGCCCTGAACATCGGCGAGCTCTATACTGCCGAGCAGTTCGAGGGCTTGGTCCGTATGGACGACGAGGGCGCCAAGCACAAGCTGCTGGGCCTCTTTGTCAACCTGGCCGACTATACCGTGGGCTCCACCAAGGGCGGCGAGATCACCCGGTTTGACCAGTTTGACATCGACTTCAACCAGCAGAAGTACCTGATCGAGACCCGCCTGTCCGGCGCGCTGACCCGCGTCTACTCCGCCATCGCGCTGGAGGAGCCTGTGGCCGCCAGCTCCGGCGGTGGTTCCAGCGCCGGCACTCCCTGAGGAGAAGCTTCAAAATGGCGAAATTTTATGGATCGGTAGGCTATGCTGATACCGTTGAGACTGCCCCTGGCGTGTATGAAGAGAAGATCGTTGAGTATCCGTACTATGGCGATTTGACTCGGAATACACGCCAGCTTCAGTCTGGGGAGACCCTGAACGACGACATCAATATCGCGAATGAGATCAGCATAGTCGCCGATCCGTTCGCCAGGAAGAACTTCCACAAGATGCGGTATGTGGCGTACATGGGCGCGAAATGGAAGATTTCCAAGGTCGAAGTGGGATATCCCCGCCTGATCCTGACGATTGGGGGGCTCTACAATGGGTGACAGGATTCAACTTCATACCCTTCTGTGCGGGATTCTTGGCTGTCCGGAACGCGGCGATGCGTGCCGGGCTTATTTTCAGCCTCCGGCCAGCAAGGAAATCCAGTACCCCTGCATCGTCTACGAGCGAAGCGAAATCAGCGCCATCCACGCTGACAACGCCCCCTACCGGCTGCTGGACCGGTATCAGGTGACGGCCATCTACAAGAACCCGGACAGCGATCTGCCCCACCGCCTTGCCATGCTGCCCATGTGCGCCCACGACCGTCATTTCACGGCCGACAATCTGAACCACGACATCTTCAACCTGTACTATTAAAAGGAGGAAATCCGAAATGAGTAAACTCGTATGGGACAAGATCGGGGAACGTTTCTACGAAACCGGCATCGATCACGCCGTCCTCTACCCCATCAGCGCCACCGGCGTCTACGACAGGGGTATAGCCTGGAGCGGCATCACCGCCATTAACGAGAGCCCCTCCGGCGCCGAGCCCAACAACATGTACGCCGACAACATCAAGTACCTGGTGCTGGTGGGCGCCGAGGACTTCGGTTTGACCATTGAGTGCTACACCTACCCCGACGAGTGGGAGGAGTGCGACGGCTCCGCGGAGATCGCCCCCGGCGTGATGGCCGGCCAGCAGACCCGCAAGGTCTTTGGCCTGAGCTACCGCACCAAGCTGGGCAACGATGTGGACGGTCAGGACCACGGCTATAAGCTGCACCTGGTCTACGGCGGTCTGGCCTCTCCCTCTGAGCGGGGCTATCAGACTGTCAACGACTCTCCTGAACCCATCAACCCCAGCTGGGAGGTCACGACCACTCCCGTGGACGTACCCGGCTTCAAGCCCACTGCCCGTCTGATCATCACCTCCACCAAGGCCGACCCTGCCAAGCTGAAGGCGCTGGAGGACATCCTCTACGGCACCGAGGAAACGGAGCCCCGGCTGCCTCTGCCCGAGGAAGTCATCAAGCTGTTGGCGAACGATGTTACAGTGACCGTCGCCCCGGAGAGCCCCTCCGCCACCCTGCTGGGCAAGAAGGTCTCCGAACTTCAGAGCAACGTCGTAGTGGGCGAGAGCGCCATCACCGGCAGCCTGAAGAATGTGACCGGCTATACCGGGTTCAGCAGCGATCCCTCTGAGCAGAAGGGGCACTATCTGGCGCTGAAATTTGACGTCGCTCCGGCCGACGCCACCACCACCGTGGAGCTGGTGGGCGGCACCAAGGGGGCTGTGGCTCTGGATGAGGACAAGAACATTGTTCTGCCCATCAAGAACAATTCCCAGAGCGTCAAGGTAATCTCCACCAAGGACAGCTCCTCTGTCACCAAGATCTATACTCTGACCGGCCTGACTCTGGAGTCCTGAGAAACGGGGACTGAAATCCAGACAACGAATCCGCAAGGCGGAGCTCTCTTCACCGAGGGCTCCGCTTTCTTTTATTTTTGAAAGGAGAAAACTGCAATGCTGAAGCTGACAAGGACTTACAACGACTATAACGGCGTTTCCCGCACGGAGGATTTCTACTTCAATCTGACCCAGGCCGAGGTGACCGAGCTGGAGCTCTCCGTGGACGGCGGTCTGGTGGAGATGATCAACCGCATTGTCGCGGCCCAGGATGGGAAGCAGATCATCGCCATCTTCAAGGACATCATTCTGCGGGCCTATGGTGAGAAGTCCCCTGACGGGAAGCGCTTTATCAAGAACCAGGAGCTGCGGGACGCGTTCGCCCAGACGGAGGCGTACAGCGATCTGTTCATGGAGCTGGCCACCGATGCGGAAGCGGCGGCCCGGTTCATCAACGGCATCGTCCCCCAGGGCAAGAAGGCTCCGGCTCCTCGGGCATAAGGCTGACTGGGGAGATCAGAGATGCTGGAACTTGTGATACCGGAGACCGAGCAGTATGACGAGGCGAACGACCGTTTTATCACGACCAAGAAGCAGGTGCTTCGGCTGGAACACTCTCTGGTCTCCCTTTCAAAATGGGAATCAAAATGGCATAAGCCTTACCTTTCCCGAAAGCCGAAGACGCGGGAGGAGCGGATCGACTATGTCCGGTGCATGACATTGACCCAGAACGTGGACCCCGATGTCTACACCGCCATTACGCCCCAGATGCTGAAAATGGTCGACGCTTACATCGACGATTCCATGACGGCGACCACCTTTGTCAAAGGCCGGAAGGGCCGGTCGGCCAATGAGGTCGTCACGGCGGAGATCATCTACTACTGGATGCTCTCCCACCAGATCCCCTTTGAGTGCCAGAAGTGGCATTTGAACCGGCTTATGACGCTGATTAACGTCTGCAACGCAAAGAACGGCCCTCAAAAGAAAATGAGCCAGAAGGAAATCTTTGCACAGAACCGTGCGCTGAACGCGGCACGCAGAAAGAGAGCCAATTCGAGAGGATGATGCACATGTCCGAAGCAGTGATTTGGAGTTTCTTCAAGAAGAAAGGCCTCTCGGATTGCGGAGCGGCTGGACTGATGGGGAATCTCTATGCCGAGAGCGGCCTGAAGCCGGACAATCTCCAGAACACCTGTGAAAAGAAGCTGGGATTGTCCGACGCGGACTATACCGCCCAGGTGGACGCCAGAATCTATCAGGATTTTGTCCACGACAGCGCCGGATATGGCCTTGCCCAGTGGACATTCTGGAGCCGGAAGCAAAAGCTGCTCGTCTTTGCCCTGAGCCGCGGCAAGAGCATCGGGGATTTGGAGATGCAGCTGGATTTTCTCTGGAAGGAACTGACCGAGAGCTATCCATCTCTGGTCAACATCTTGAAGACCGCCGCATCTGTCCGGGCGGCCTCCGACGCCGCGCTGGTACAGTTTGAGCGCCCCGCAGACCAGAGCGAGACGGCCAAGGCCAGACGGGCCGCTTACGGGCAGAAGTATTACGACCAATTTGCAGAAAGAGGTGAAACGATGTCTTCTACAACGATGCTGCCGGCTGTGGAGCGCGTGCTAGCCACGGCCAGAGCCGAGATCGGCTATATCGAGAAAGAAACCAATGCCCAGCTCGATCATAAGACGGCCAATGCCGGAGATAAAAACTGGAACAAGTATGCCAGGGATCTGGATGCGCTGGGGGTCGTTTATAACGGAAGGAAGAACGGCTATTCCTGGTGCGACATCTTTGTGGACTGGTGCCACATCCACACGTTCGGTCTGGAGCTGGCGTTGAAGCTGCTCTGCCAGGCAAAGAACGGCGTGGGGGCAGGGTGCACCGGTTCCGCCAACTACTATAAGCAGAAGGGACGGTTTTACACCGGAGGTCCCCAGCCTGGCGACCAGATCTTCTTTACGAAGGACGGCGGCAAGTCGTTCTACCACACTGGTATCGTGGAGAAGGTGTCTGGCGGGCGGGTCTACACCATCGAGGGGAACACCAGCTCCGCGGCCGGCGTCGTGGAAAACGGCGGCTGTGTCCGGGATAAGAGCTACCCCCTGGGATACAACAAGATCGGCGGCTACGGCCGCCCCGACTATTCTATCGTACCGGAGGAGGACGACGATATGGATCAGGCGAAATTCAATGAGATGTTCGGCGCGGCCATGACGAATTACCTTAAGGGTCTTCAGAACAACAACTGCGGCGATTGGTCGGAAGAGGCCCGGGTTTGGGCTGAAAGTGTGGGGCTCTTTGCCGGGAACGGCACCGCGGTTGACGGCAAGCCGAACATGATGTGGCCGTCCGGTCTGACAAGAGAGCAGGCGGCCCAGCTCTTCTACCGCTTTGCGCAGATGGCGGGGCTTGCGTGATGAAAAGCAGGCGAAGCCGGACCAGAGGCAAATCTGGAAGAAAACCGACCTTTCGCAGTTTTCAAAATGGATGATCGCCGATATCCGTCCGCTGTTGTGGATCGTGACCATCGGCGGTTTTTTATTGGCCTTCTACTGTGTCTATAAGGGGTATATGGGAGCGTTGCCCTGGATCGGCGCTATGGTCGGTCTGCCCTGGACGGCCCATGGCGTGGTGTGCAGTTTCTATCTGAACCTGTGCAAGTCCGACCACCGGGAGGGCGGAATCACTTTTGAAACGGCGAAGGCGTCCAATTTCAATGTAAATGTTTCGCAGACACCGGTTGGCTCTGTGGAGAGCCCGGCAATTTAAGGAGGAAGCGTATGAACGCGGAAATCATTTCGACGCTGCTGATGATTATTGGCGGGGTTACGATCCTGACCAACATCATTGTCCAGGTGGTTAAGACTGTGACCTGGGACAAGATTCCCACAAATTTCCTTGCGCTTATGGTGTCGGAGGCGCTGACACTGGCCGCCGGCGCCGCCTATGCACAAATCAAAGGGATTGCAATTACCTGGTATCTGGTATTTGCGGCTGTCGTGGTCGGGCTTCTGTCCGCCTACGCGGCCATGGTGGGCTACGACAAATTGATTGAGGCATTCAAGAACTGGCCGAAGAAAACGGAATGATGGGAGGAGACGGCAGTGATTCGTTTCAGACACAAGGGCGATTTTTCCAAGCTGACCCGATTTCTGGAAAGAGCAAAGGAGACGGTTCATCTCGGCGATCTGGACAAGTTTGGCCGGGAAGGCGTGGCCGCCCTTGCGTCTGCAACGCCTGTTGACTCCGGAGAGACGGCCGCGTCCTGGTATTACAAAATTACCAACAGGGACAACACCGTCACCATCTCGTTTCACAATTCAAATGTTCAAAATGGAGTTCCCATTGCCATTATCCTGCAATACGGACATGGCACTGGGACCGGAGGCTGGGTACAGGGAAGAGATTACATCAACCCTGCTATCCAGCCTATTTTTGACCAGATCGCAGATTACGCATGGAAGGAGGTCACACGGTCATGAGCAGGACCATCGACGAGAGAATCGTCGAGATGCGATTTGACAACAGACAGTTTGAGCGGAATGTGCAGACCAGTCTGTCGACACTCGACAAACTCAAGCAGGGTTTGGATCTGGACGGTGCTGCCAAGGGACTTGAAAACCTGGGCGACGCTGCTAAGAAGTGCAATATGTCCGCCCTTAGCAGCTCCGTCGAGACGGTTCGGGCGAAATTCTCGGCGCTTGAAGTCGTTGCCATGACGACCCTTTCCAACATTACAAATTCAGCCCTGAACACGGAAAAACGGCTTGTGTCCGCCCTTACAATCGACCCCATCAAAACCGGTTTTCAGGAGTATGAGACCCAGATCGGAGCGGTGCAGACCATCCTGGCGAACACCCAGCACGAAGGGACCAATCTTCAGCAGGTGAACCGGGCGCTGGATGAGCTGAACACCTACGCGGACAAGACGATCTACAACTTCACGGAAATGACCCGGAACATCGGCACGTTTACCGCGGCTGGTGTAAAACTTCAGACATCCGTTGACTCCATCAAGGGTATCGCGAACCTGGCCGCCATTTCCGGCTCCACCTCCCAGCAGGCGTCCACAGCCATGTATCAGCTCTCCCAGGCGCTGGCCGCAGGCAGAGTGTCCCTGATGGACTGGAACTCGGTGGTCAACGCGGGCATGGGCGGCAAGGTGTTCCAGGACGCCCTGGTCCGCACATCCGAGCTGCTGGGCACCGGAGCCCAGAATGCCATCAATATGTATGGTTCCTTCCGGGAATCCCTTACCAGGGGCGAGTGGCTCACCACGGAAGTCCTCACGGAGACCCTGAAGCAGTTTGCCGGCGCATATACCGAGGCGGATCTGGTGCAGCAGGGCTTTACGGAGGCCCAGGCAAAGGAAATTGCCCAGATGGCACAGACGGCAGAGGACGCCGCTACGAAGGTGAAAACCTTTACCCAGCTATGGGACACCTTGAAGGAGAGCGCCCAGTCGGGATGGACCGAGACGTGGGAGATTCTGGTTGGCGACTTTGACGAGGCAAAAGCGCTGTTGACGGAAGTATTCAACACCATCGGCGGCATCATCGGCGAGTCCGCCCAGGCGAGAAACGAACTGCTCAGCGGCGGCTTGAGTTCCGGCTGGAAACAGCTGCTGGATCAGGGAATTGCCGATGAAGCGGGTTTTATAGAGTCGATCCAAGCAGTCGCCAGAGAGAGCGGCGACGCCTTTGACCAGCTGGTAGCGGATTCGGACAGCTTTACTGACGCGCTGAAGCAGGGGTTGAAGGATGGAGTAATCTCCTCTGAAACCTTGTCCGAGGCGGTCTATCATCTCCAGGGAAAGATGTCCGGCATGTCCCAGGAGGAGCGCAAGGCCGCCGGATACACCTCGGAGATGGTGGAGCAGATCGAAACGCTGGCCGACAGTCTTCGGGATGGCTCCGTCTCCATGGATGAGTTTACGGAGAAGATTCTGCGCCCCTCCGGCCGGGAGAACCTGATCCAGTCGGTCTGGAACGCGGCCAAGGGATTGGTAAGCGTTATCGCCCCGATCAAGGATGCGTTCCGCGATATTTTTCCGCCCGCCACTTCCGACCAGCTCTACGCGCTGACGGAGACGCTGCGGAGCTTTTCCGAGCGGTTGACGATTTCGGATGAAACAGCGGATAAATTGCAGCGGACCTTCAAAGGGCTCTTTTCCATGCTGGATTTGGGCCGTCAGGCAATTATGGCGGTGGTCAACGCGGTCATGCCTATGGCTGGAGGCATAGGGTCCCTAGCAGATGGTCTTCTTACGGTGACCGCCGCGATTGGCGATTTTCTGACCGGCATCAACGACGCGGCAAAGAAAGGTAAAGTCTTCAGTAAAGTGGCCCAGGGTATCGCGGATGCTCTGGGTTTCGTTGTATCAGGAATCCAAACCTTTATCGGGTTTCTCGGCGACGTCTTTGCCATCCCCGGCTTCGAGGCGTTCCAGGCGCTTCTCGGCCGCATCCAGACCCGAATCGGCCAGGTGATCGACGCAGTCGGCGGCCTGGGATTTGGGGTGGACGATGCGGTAAATACCATGGATTCCGCCGTTGGAAACAGCAAATTCCTGCAAATGCTTCAGAGCCTGTTCAACGGCGTGAAAACCATTGCCAGCGGAATCATCGGCGTGCTCGGCGGCTTGTCCGCCACGCTGATAGACGCCATTGGCAACGCTGATTTCAGCGGAGTGATTGATTTACTCAACGGCATTTCTCTGGGCGGAATCGCGGTAGGCATCACCAAGTTCATGAACAGCCTGACAAAGTCTTTCGACGATGTCGGCGGCCTTCTTGACAATGTAAAGGGTATTTTGGACGGGGTGCGGGGCTGCTTTGAAGCCTATCAGACCCAGCTGAAGGCTGGAACCCTTCTGAAAATCGCCTCCGCTATTGCCGTGCTGGCGGCCGCGATCGTAACCATTTCTCTGATTGACAGCGGCAAGCTGACCGCTTCTCTGGGCGCCATTACCGTACTGTTTGCGGAATTGATGGCTTCCATGGCCATCTTTAGTCGTATTAGTGGAGAAGTCAAGGGTGTCGTTAAAGGCACTGCGGCTATGATTGGCGTTTCCACCTCAGTTCTTCTGCTGGCCTCCGCCCTGAAGAAAATCTCCGATATCGAGCCGGAGCAGATGGTCGTGGCCCTTGCCGGGATCGCCGGGCTGATGACCGCGCTGGTGGCTGCGGCCAAAGTTTTGGGGAGCGGTTCCAGCTCCGTCATCAAGGGGTCCGCCCAGATGGTGGTGTTTGCCGGCGCAATCAAAATGCTTGCCTCCGCCTGTATCGACCTGGCCCAGCTGGACTTTGCCGGGGTGGCAAAGGGCTTGACCGGAGTCGGCGTTCTGATGGCGGAGGTTTCTCTATTCACGAACACGGTTAAGGTCAACAAGGGCGCCATGGCTACTGCGGCCGGGATTCTGGTTCTGGCCAGCGCTATGAAGGTCTTTGCCTCCGCCTGCAAGGATTTTGGGCAGATGAATGCGGGCGAGCTGGTGAAGGGGCTGAGCTCTGTTGGAGCTGTCCTTTTGGAGATTACCGCATTCACAAAACTGACTGGAAATGCACAGGGGCTTATCTCCACTGGTCTTGCCATGATTGAGATCGGCGCGGCCATGAAGATATTTGCTTCTGCGATGGCGGACTTCGGCGGCATGTTTTTGGCGGAGATCGGGAAGGGCTTGCTGGCCATGGGCGGGGCCTTGGCGGAAGTGGCGATCGCCATGAAAGCCATGCCGAAGAACTTGATTACCACGGGCGCGGGGCTTGTCACAGTTGGAGCGGCGCTGAATGTCTTGGCGGAGGCCCTCGGAAAAATGGGGGGCATGAGCTGGGAGGCCATTGCGAAAAGCCTGGTTGCCATGGGCGGCGCTCTGGCCGAGCTGGCGGTCGGTTTGAATTTTATGAACGGAACACTGGCCGGTTCCGCCGCTATGCTGGTAGCCGCAAGCGCTTTGGCGGTTTTGACCCCGGTGCTCTTTACCCTGGGAAGCATGAGCTGGGAGGCCATCGCCAAGGGGCTGATTACCGTTGCCGGAGCCTTTACGGTGATTGGGACGGCCGGCGCGCTTCTCACGCCGCTGCTCCCCACCATTCTCGGGCTGGGCGGCGCGTTTGCTTTGATTGGCGTCGGCATTGCCGGCCTTGGGGCGGGGCTTCTTCTGGTTGGGACTGGGCTCACCGCCATCGCGGTCGGCATCACGGGCCTGGCTACCTCCCTGGGGGCAGGCGTGACCATCATTGTGGCCGGGTTGACGTCCATTATCACGGGTATTGCCGCGCTAATCCCTGCGATTGCCCAACAGCTGGGCGAGGCGGTCATCGCCTTTGCCGGAGTCATCACCAATGGCGCCCCGGCGATTGGAAACGCGGTCAAAGCGCTGGTGCTCACCCTGGTGGACGTCCTGGTGGAGTGTGTGCCCGCGATTGCCAACGGGGCTCTGGAGCTGATTGCCGGAGTCCTTGCGGCGCTGGCGGCCTATACGCCGCAGATCGTGGATTCTATCATGCAGTTCCTGATCGAAGTCATCGACGGCTTGGCGCGCAATCTGCCGACACTGATCCAGTCGGTGGTCAATTTGCTGATGTCCTTCTTCTCCGGAATCGTATCCGCCCTGGGGAGCATCGACACTGACGCCCTTCTGAAAGGCGCCGCTGGGATCGGGCTTCTCAGCGGCATTATGGTGGCCCTCGGCGCATTGGCCGGGCTGATCCCCTCCGCAATGGTGGGCGTGCTTGGCCTGGGCGTTGTTATGGCGGAGCTTGCCGTTGTTCTGGCGGCCATTGGAGGCCTGGCGCAGATTCCCGGCCTCGACTGGCTGATTGGGGAAGGCGGCAAGCTGCTGCAAACCATCGGAAACGCCATTGGCGGATTTATCGGCGGTATTGTCGGCGGGTTTATGGGCGGCATATCCGCCTCGTTCCCGCAGATCGGCGCCGATCTCGCGGCGTTCATGACCAACGTACAGCCGTTTATCGATGGAGCCCGTGGCATTGACGCCGCCATGCTGGATGGTGTAAAGGCGCTTACCGAGGCGATTTTGCTGATTACTGCCGCTGATCTGCTGGAAGGGTTGACCTCCTGGCTGACGGGCGGTTCTTCCCTGTCCGCCTTTGCCGGGGAGCTTGTCCCCTTCGGTGAGGCGATGATGAAATTTTCCAACAGCATTGCCGGCCTTGACGGCAATTTGGTCAGCACGGCCGCGATTGCCGGAAAGACACTGGCCGAAATGGCGGCGACCCTGCCGAACTGCGGCGGCATCGCGGGGTTCTTCACCGGCGAAAATGACATGGACGAGTTTGGAAACCAGCTGGTTGGTTTCGGCGGGTCCATGATGCGGTTTGCCGCAAGCATCAAAGGGCTGGACGCCGACGCGGTAAACAATGCCGCCATCGCGGGGAAGGCCATGGCGGAAATGGCGGCTACCCTGCCCAATACAGGCGGAGCCGTGGCTTTCTTTGCCGGTGACAACGATATGAGCGCGTTCGGCGACCAGCTGGCCCCCTTTGGGGAGGCCATCAAAGCCTACTCTGACGCGGTGACCGGACTGGATGTGGACGCGGTTAAGAACTCAGCCATCGCCGGGCAGGCCATGGCGGAACTGGCGGCCACGCTCCCGAACACGGGGGGCGCTGTCGCATTCTTTGCCGGCGACAACGATATGGCGACCTTCGGAGCGCAGCTTGCCTCCTTTGGCGTCTCCATGAAGAATTATTCAAAATCGGTCAGCGGTTTGGATAGCGACGCGGTTGCGAATTCGGCCATTGCCGGAAAAACTCTGGTGGAGCTGGCAAATACCATTCCGAATACCGGAGGTCTGGTCGCATTCTTCACGGGCGACAACGATTTGGAGACCTTTGGCGATCAGTTGGTTCCCTTTGGAGAGGCGATGAAGGCTTATTCCGACAGCGTGACCGGCATGGATGGCGAAGCGGTGACCGCTTCCGCCACTGCGGCAAAGGCGCTGGCAGAGCTGCAAGCCTCCCTTCCCAATATCGGCGGAGTGGTAGACTTCTTCACCGGAGGCAACGACTTGGAGACCTTCGCAAACGGTCTGCTCCCCTTCGGAGAAGGGATGAAAGCCTATGCCGATTCCGTGACCGGGTTGGATGCGGGCGCTGTTTCCGCCTCCATTACCGCGGCCCAGGCCCTCTCCGCGCTTCAGGCGTCTCTTCCCCATGTGGGCGGGGTGCTGGAATTCTTCACCGGCGGAAACGATCTTGGGGCTTTTGCGGATGGAGTTCTTTCCTTTGGCTTGGCCATGAAAGCCTATGGCGGCGCTGTTTCCGGCATTGACGCCGGCGCGGTCTCCGCCTCGGCTGTGGCGGCTCAGGCCCTGGCGGAGCTGCAAGCATCTCTGCCCAACGTGGGCGGCATCATGGAGTTTTTCACCGGCGGGAACGACCTTGAAACATTCTCCGAGGGCGTCATCTCCTTTGGCGCGGCCATGAAGTCCTATGGGGAAGCCGTGGCCGGTATCAACGCCGATGCCGTGGAGGCATCTGGAGTCGCCGCCCAGTCGTTGGCAAAACTTCAGGCTGCTTTGCCGCAGGTTGGCGGGGTCATGGAGTTCTTCACGGGAGGAAACGATCTCGGTAAATTCTCGGAGGGCATTGTGCCCTTTGGAGCGGCCATGAAATCCTATGGGGAAGCCGTGGCCGGTATCAACGCCGAGGCGATCACGGCTTCTGCGGTTGCCGCCCAGTCCCTGGCCCAGCTTCAGACCAATCTGCCCAATGTGGGCGGTGTGATGACCTTCTTTGATGGCGGCAACGACCTTGGCACCTTTGCCACGGGTATTGTCCCCTTCGGCGCGGCTATGAAGTCCTACGGAGACGCCGTGGCGGACATCAACACCGGGGCTATCACCGCCTCGGCAGTGGCGGCCCAGTCCCTGGCAAGGCTGCAAGAATCCCTTCCCCTGGCGGGCGGAGTCATGGAGTTTTTCAATGGAAGCCATGATCTGGCCGCCTTTGCCGCCGGGATCATCCCCTTCGGCGCGGCCATGAAGTCTTACAGCGACGCTGTGGCCGACATCAATCCCACTGCCGTGGAAAGTTCCGCCTCCGCCGGTCAGGCGCTGGTGGAACTGGCGAATACCTTACCCAATACGGGCGGGCTGCTCTCCTTCTTTACGGGAGGAACCGATCTGACTGCCTTTGGAGACGACCTCACGGCCTTCGGCGCAGATCTGGCCGCCTATGCGGAGGCCATCAAGGATGTGAAGCCGGAAGCGGTAACGGCCTCGGCCAACGCTGCGAGCGCGCTTTCCAATCTGGCGACCGGCCTTCCGGACAGCAGTCTGTTCGACCAGTGGTTCGGCGGGGATCAGACGCTGGCGTCCTTTGGCGCGGATATTTCCAAATTCGGCGCCTCCATGAAGGATTACTACAATGAGATTTCCGGTATTGACCTCGGCAAGTTGTCCGACGTTATCACCCAGGTCTGGGATCTGATCGAGCTGGCGGAAGGGGTAAACGGCGTCAATACCAGCGGCCTGACCAAATTCGCCGACAGTATGAAGAAGATGGGCGACGCCGGGATTTCCGGATTCACCGACGCCTTCTACAACTGCGGCGGCACCGTAAACAGCGCCGTGGTCAGTATGCTGACCTCCGTCCGTGGTTCCATCACGTCGAATATCCCGGTGGCAAGCTCCGTCATGGAGACGCTTGTGGAGTCAATGGCGGATATTGTAGACAAAAAGGTCGTTGTGATCGAGTCCGCAGTTGAGGGCATGATGCGGAATCTCGCCGTTTCGATCCTATCGTCTTCCGGCGCCGTAAAAACGGCAGCGGGGACGGTGGCGTCTGCGGCCGTATCCCAAATCAACAGCATGAAGCCCGAGTTTGAGACTGCCGGTGAAAATGCCGGACAGGGCTTTGTCAAAGGCATCCGCTCTAAGTTCAGCGCCTCCAGTTCCGCGGGCCGCAGTCTGGGCCTTGCCGCGCTGAACGCGGCGAAAAAGGCCCTGGACAGCCATTCTCCCTCCCGGGAGTTCATTTATCTGGGCGAGAACATCGGTGAGGGCCTGGCCATCGGCGTCGACAACAGCATCGTCCCGGCCGCCCAGGCCACTTCCGACATGATCGGCGAGGTTATCGCCGTCAGCAACAAAGGCATCGACGCCTGGAAGGACTGGGTGGATGAGAAGACCTATTACGACGAGCTGAGTTTGAAAGACCAGCTGGCCGGATGGGAAAACCTTCAGAAGCAGTACAAAGCCGGTTCCGAGGAGCGGAAGCAAATCGACCGGGAGGTCTATCAGCTTCAAAATGAACTGGTGGCGTCCACCTATCAGGCTTCCCTCGACTGGATCGAGGAGGAGAAATACTACAACCGGCTGAGCACCGAGGAGGAACTGGCCGCCTATGAGCGGATGCAGTCCCGGTATATGGAGGGCAGCGAGGAACGCAAGAAGATCGACCGGGAGGTCTACACCCTTCGCAACCAGCTTGTGGACGAGTCCTATCAGAATTCTATGGACTGGATCGAGAAGGAGAAGAACTACGGCCGAATGAGCCTGGCGGACGAGCTGGCCGCCTATAAGCGTGTTCAGAGCCGGTATGCGGCGGGCAGCAAAGAGCGCGAGGAGATGGACCTGAAGGTCTATCAGCTGGAGCAGAAGATCTATGAGGCCCAGAAGCAGTATATCGCCGACGTCCAGAGCGTTCAGGAGTCCGCCAACCAGAAGCGCATCCAGCTGGAGCAGGAGTATGCCAACAAGGTTCGCTCTGTCAATGAGCAGCTGGAACGGGATATTCAGTCGCTGAATGACCAGTATCAGAACGCGGTGGAATCCCGTACCAACAGTCTCTACCAGTCCTACGGCCTTTTCGATGAAGTTACAAAGAAGGAGACCGTCAGCAGCGATACGCTGATGAAGAACCTGGAGGGGCAGGTGCAGGAGTTCGGCGAATGGCAGGATATTCTGGGCCAGCTCTCCGCCAGGGGGGTTGATGCGGACCTGATTTCCGAACTCCAGGAGATGGGGCCGTCCGCCATCGAAGAGATCCGGGCGCTGAATTCCATGAGCGACGACGAGCTGGAGAAGTACGTCTCCCTCTGGTCCGTTAAGCACGCTCAGGCCCGGGAACAGGCCACCTCAGAGCTGGAAGGCCTCCGCGTGGAAACCCAGGAGCAGATCGCTCAGCTGCGGGCCGACGCGGAAGCGGAGCTGGAGGAGTACCGCATTACCTGGCAGGAGGAATTGTCCCAGTTGGAAGAGGACACAGCCAATCAACTGGCGTCGCTCCGGCAGGAGTTCGCGGAAAACGTGGGCTTGATCAAGAAGGACACCGAGGCCGAGATGCGGGAAATGACCGAGGCGGCCACGAAGATCCTGAAGGAAGCCGGATGGACTGAGACGGGACAGCAGATCCCCGCCGGTCTTGCGGAGGGCGTCTCCCTGTCGAAATCCGCCTTCCTCGACGAACTGACCAGCATGGCGCTGGCCGGCGTAGAGGCGGTCAAGAGCACGCTGAAGATCAATTCTCCTTCTCGGGTCTTCCGGGAGCTGGGCAACTTTACGGGGCTTGGCTTTGTGACGGGACTGGCAGACTACGCGAAGAAGTCCTACGCCGCGGGGGCGAATGTGGCGGAGTACGCCGCAGACGGCCTTTCCAACGCCATGTCCATCGCGGCCGAGCTGCTCAGCGGGGATATGGATGCTCAGCCCACGATCCGGCCGGTGCTTGACCTCTCCGATGTAATGCGCGGGGCGGACGAGCTGAACAGCCTGTTCTATCCCCAGCGGACCATCGGCCTTGCCGGGCAGGCCAGCCTGGCCTTTGCTGAGTCCGGCCGAAGCGGCGGAACGGTGGTCAACGTGGATAACGGCGACATTGTGGAGGAGCTCCGTGCCCTTCGCAGCGAAATGGCGGAGATGACGGAGCGAATGGAACGGATGCGTGTGGTTCTGGACACCGGCACGCTGGTGGGCGAGATGGCAGGACCCATGGACAACGCCCTTGGGCAGAGGGTCACGCGCAGAGGAAGGGGGAACTAAGCTTGTACCATTCGGTTACCTTTGGGGATAAAAACACCTGGGACGACTGGCGGCTGGTTCCCGCCTCCCGCCCCGTGTTCAATCCTCCGGCCCAGAAGGTAAAGACGCTGGAAATACCCGGTGGGGACGGGGTGATCGATTTATCCCAGTCTCTCACCGGGTATCCGGTGTATCAGAACCGGACGGGCTCCATTGAGTTTATCGTGATGAACGACTTTAAGCCCTGGCACATGGCCTATTCCGATATCATGGACTATCTGCACGGCCAGAAGCTGCGGGCGATTTTGGAGGATGACCCGGAGTATTTTTACGAGGGGCGGTTTGTGGTCAACGTCTGGAAGTCGGAAAAGGACTGGTCGCGCATCACCATCGACTATGATGTGGGGCCCTACAAGTGGTCGGTTCTGTCCTCTACGGACGACTGGCTGTGGGACCCCTTCAACTTTCAAAATGGCGTGATCCGGCCGGCTCTGTTCAAGGACATCGCCGTAACTGCTGAAAAGAGGACCATCCGGCTGGAGGCCACGCTCTTTGGGCGGGCTCCGGTGTGTCCGCAGTTCTTTGTGACCAGCTCAGACCAGAGGGGCGTACACATCCGGTTTGTCAACCCAACGCTGGGGCTGGATGAGACGAAGCTGCTCACCGACGGCACCATCCAGTTCCCGGAGTTTGTGTTCTTCGGCGGCCAGGGAGCCACGTTGGAGCTGTGGTGCGACACCGGCACGGGCACGGTCTCGGTGGATTTCAGAGTGGGGAGGCTGTGAGGGATGTATAGCATTTACGCGGACGGCGTGTGCATCTACAATGATGTGTTCTCGTTGGATGACATGAAGGTGGTCAACCCCAAGCTGACGCTGGAGGACAGCGCGGCCGGGTCGCTGGAGATGGCCCTTCCCCACACCAACAAGGCCTACGACAGCATTGTCCGCATGGTCACGGATATTTCCGTGAAGAAAAACGGAGAGGAGATTTGGGCGGGGCGGGCGCTTTCGGAGAGCAAGGACTTCTGGAACAACCGGGTGCTCTACTGTGAGGGGGAACTGGCGTTTTTCAACGACTCCGTTCAGCCTCCGGCGGAGTATGCCGGAAAATCGATTCGGGAGTATCTGGAGCAGCTGATTGCCGTTCACAACTCCAAAGTCGGCGCCAACCGGCAATTTGCCATCGGCGCGGTGACGGTGGTGGACGAGAACTTCCCCACCTACTACACCAATTACGCGAAGACGATGGAGCTGCTCAACGCTCTGGTGGAAACCTACGGAGGCCATCTCCGGGTCCGGAAGGCGGATGGGGTGCGGTATCTGGATTACCTGAAGGAGTACCCTGACACTTGCAGTCAGGTCATCCAGTTCGGGTCCAATCTCATCGACTTCACCCGCAACTGGGATTCCACGGAGTATGCCACCGTGATTATTCCGCTGGGCAGCCGGCTGGACGACAGCCCCATCGAGGCGCTGGACGCCTACCTGACGGTAGAGAGTGTGAACGGCGGCAGCCTCTATGTCCAGTCGGACGAGGCGGTGAAGCACTACGGCTGGATCGCCAAGACAGTCAGCTGGGACGATGTGAGCGACCCGGAGGCGCTTCTGGAAAAGGCCAAGGAGTATCTGGCAGACCTCCAGTTCGACAACCTGGAGCTGGAGCTGAGCGCGCTGGATCTGCACTATCTGGACGTAAACACAGAGGCGGTCAAGCTGTTAGACGAGATCCGGGTCATCTCCCGCCCCCACGGCCTGGACCGGATGTTCCCGGTGACCAAACTGGAGATTCCATTGGATCGCCCGGAGAACACCCGGTTCAAAATGGGGGATTCGGTACAGCTCAGCCTGACCAGCGTGAACAATCAGACCAATGCCGCAGTGCTGGAGAAGATCGAAAACTTGCCCAAGGCCCACTCCATCCTAAAGGAGGCCCAGGAAAACGCTACGCACATCATGAATATGGCTACTACGGGCTATATCACCATCACCCGGGATGAGTACGGCTCGGACACGCTCTACATCTCCAACGTGCGGGACTACACCAAGGCGGACAAGCTGTGGAAGTGGAACATGAACGGCCTTGGGTACTCCAATGATGGAGGCAAGACTTTTGGGCTGGCCATGACCATGGACGGGTCCATCGTGGCCGACTACATCAATACGGGCGTGCTCAATGCCGATGTGATCCGGGCAGGCGTGCTCAAGGACGTCGGCGGGAACTTTTCCCTGGATATGAAAACGGGCACGCTGACCATGAAGAAAGGCTCCATCAACATCGGCGGGAATTTTATCGTGGATGAGCAGGGAAATCTGACCGCACGGCGGGGCACCTTTGCCGGAACGTTGCTGGCCGCCAAGGGCTCCTTCGGGGGCGTGGTGCAGGCGGAGGATTTTCTGGACCCCTATGGGAACAGCATGCTGACGGGCGACAAGTTCAAGGCGGACTATCTGGACCTCTACGGCCTGAGGGTGACCAACAAGAGCACGGGGGTGGTGACGTTCGCCGTGAACCCCAACGGCCTTGTCACCATCAACGGCAGCGTGACCATGGGCGCCGGGAGTAGCATCAACTGGGCCCAGGTAAGCAACCAGAACATCAATTCCAATCCGGCCTATTCCATGGCCAACGACGCCTACAATCTGGCGGACGAGGCCTATGACTACGCCGACGACGCGTACTCCCGGGCCGACCGGGCGTACAAGCTGGCAGACTCCATCGAGATGCCCGGCTACATTAAGAGCACCTACATCGACCAGACCACGATCCGTTCCCCGGTCATCGAAGGCGGAGAGTTCTACGGCGAGGAGTTCAACATTATCGCCGGGAGCGACTTTGGGAGCTTCAACCTCTACGGTCCCTATGGAAACAGCCGGTTCCACATGCTGGCCATCGAGTATTACGAGGGGGATGCCCCCTACATTAACATTTACAGCCCCTGCGGAGGCTATATCACGATCGGCAGCCGAGGCAGCGGCGGTGTCGTTTACTTTGAGGGACATGTGGATTTCAGCGGTGCGACCGTCCGAGGTCTGGATTTTGGAACAGGAGAATAATGCCGTTATGAAGAAAAAATTGAAAAATTCCGAAGTGCTCGTATATCTGAAGTCGCTCAAGCCCCTGCTTGCCCGGCGGGACAAGATCGGATATGTGGCCGCTCGGAATTACCGCTTTCTCTCCAATTCCATCGTGGAATTTGACACGATTCGGCTAAGCCTCATTGAGAAGTATGGCGAGGCGGGAAAGGATGAGAGGGGCGCGCCGACCTATATGCTCAAGATGGATTCCCCCAACTTTCAGCAGTTCTGCGACGAGCTGGCCCCGTTCAATGAAATGGAGCATGAGGTGGAGCTGATGATGGCGAAGTATGACGACGCCGTTGGAAATTTGTCGGGGGAAGAGATTCTGGCGATTGACTGGATGCTGGTGGATTAGGAAGGGGTGAGTTGATTTGGCCGACATCAGCAGTTATCTAAAGAAAATACTGGAGGCTATATATGGCGAGGAGGTGCGCGGGTCCATCCACGACGCCCTGGCCGCTATGAACAAGGAGTCCTCCAGCGCGATGGAGTTTGCGGCCACGGCCAAGGACTCTGCCACCGCCTCCGCCGAGAAGGCCAAGACTGAGGCGGCCACCGCCACTCAAAAGGCGGAGGAAGCCCTGGATTCCGCCAAAGACGCCCAAACATCCGAGGAACGGGCCAAGGCCTCTGAGACCCAGGCGGGACAGTATTCTGACAACGCCATCGATGCGGCAAGCCGTGCTAAGGAGTCGGAGACCAATGCGGCTGATTCGGCGGAGGCGGCGATCCAGAAGGCCCGGGAGGCGGAAGAATTCAGGAATGCCGCCGCGTTCAGCGCGGCCGAGGCAAAAGCCGCCGAGGAGCGGATCAAGAATGTCAAGAACGAGGTAGAAACTCTGGGCGGCCAGACAGCGGCAAATGCGAAGGCTGCTCAAGCCGCCAAAGAGGCCGCCGAGGAGGCAAAGGCGGCAGCCAAGCTCAGCGAGACCAACGCCAAGGAGTCGGAAACCGCCGCGCTGGGGGCTAAGGAGGACGCCGAGGCCGCAAGTGGCGAGGCTCTGGCCGCCAAAGAGAGCGCCAAAGACGACGCCCTCTCCGCCGCGCAGGCCAAAGAGGACGCCGAGAATGCCAAACTGGCTGCGGAACAGGCCAAGACTGCCGCGGAAGAGAGCGCCGGAAACGCCGCGGAGAGCGCTTCCAGGGCAGAACAGTACAGTGGGAAACCGCCCAAGCCTCAAAATGGAACCTGGTGGATCTGGGACGCGGAGACGGGCGCATACTACGACACAAAAATCAGCTGCGAGCTGCAGGGCCCCATTGGCGTGGGCATCGAGGACATCCAGCTGACCGAGGGCGACCACTCCCCCGGCAGCACAGACGTTTACACCGTGCATCTGACAGACGGGTCCTCGTACAACATCTCGGTCTACAACGGCCGGAACGGAACGGGCGCGGGGGACGTGCTGGGCATCTCCTTTGACCTGGTCATCCCCAAGAACGGGTGGAAGGACGGGAGCGTCACCGTTGCCGACAGCCGGCTTTTGGCGCTTGGCACGCACAAATATTTTCTCACTGCGGAGGAGGCCTGCAAGGAGGAGTTCATCGACTGCAACGTGCAGCCAAAGGACATCACCGCCTCCGGCTTTCTCATGTTTACCTGCGACACCGACCCGGCGATGGATCTGACGGTTCATCTCATCCGGTTCGAGCTGTCCGGCAACGGGGCTATTCAGTAAGGAGGTGCGGCCCGTGGAAATCGCAGTCAAAGAAACCTATGCCCATATGCTCAAGGATGAGAGCCTGGTGCAGAACGCCGAAACCCTCTACATCGTGGAGTTCCTCTTTGATAAAAGCTGGGATGGCTACACAAAAACGGCCATTTTCAAGGCCGGCAGCGTGGAGCTGTCCGTGAAGCTGACGGACGACCGTTGTATCATCCCCGCCGAGTGTTTGAAGCAGGCGGGGGTCAGTCTTCACATCGGCGTGTCCGGCGTCAAGGGCGCGGAGCAAAAAGATACCGTATGGTGCCTGACCAGCCGCATCATGTATGCTGTCGATGCAGCCCAGCTGGTTCCGCCCTCTCATTCCGGAGGAGACATACGGGCTCAGATTCTGGAAGTCATCCGAGAGAACACGGCTACGGACGAGGAAGTGGACGCAGCCCTGGACGACGCGTTCGCATCCGACTGGACGCCCCCGGACGACCCGGAGCACCCGGGGAATACGGCCACCGACGAAGAGGTGGAGGACGTTCTTGACGATGTTTTCGGCGACGAGCCGTAAACAAATATATTTAAGGAGGACATATCTATGTCTAAGCACACTACTCTTGACCAGCTGAAGATGCTGGCCCAGCGCACCAAGGGCGAGATCGGTAAGGTCGACTCCAAGATGACAGCCCTGTCCGACCGAGTGGACACGCTGGAGAGCGCGGGCGGCCAGGCCAACGTCCTGGAGGGCGTCAAGGTCAACGGCACCGCCCTGTCCATCGCGGAAAAGATGGTGGACATTCTGATCGCAACCGGCACCGCCAACGGCACACTCTCCGTCAACGGCAAGGATGTGGCTATTAAGGGTCTGGCTGCCCTGGCCTACAAGGCTCAGGTGTCTGAGGCCGACCTGGACTCCGCCCTGACTGCCGTTCTGGCCGCCAAGGCCGCCAAGGCGGATGTGGACACCCTGATCGGCAGCGACGCCGGCAAGAGTGCCCGCACCATCGCCAACGAGGAGCTGACCAAGCAGCTGATTCCCGAGGACGCCCAGGAGTCCCTGAACACCCTGACTGAGATTGCCGCCTGGATTCAGGAACACCCGGACGACGCTTCCGCTATGAACGCCGCCATCGCCAAGCTCAATGAGATCGCGGCCGGTATCGGCGGTGAGGAGGACGACTACGCCACCGTGATGGCCGCCATCGAGGGCAAGATCACCGCCGCCATGGCCGGCATCGCCCAGGGCGCGACCAAGGTGGAGAAGTCCGAGATCAATGGCAACATCAAGATCAACGGCCAGGAGACCGTGGTCTACACCCACCCCGCCGGCTCCGCCGTAGAGGCCGGATTCAAGAAAGTGGGCAGCGACGCCAGTGGCCATGTGGTGCTGGGCGACGACGTGACCAAGGAGGATATCACCAAGCTGGGCATCCCCGGTCAGGACACCACCTATGAGAAGGCCACTTCTGAGGCCGACGGCCTGATGTCCAAGGAGGACAAGGCAAAGCTGGACGGCATGGCTGTGGCTGAGGACACCGAGGTGCAGTCCATGCTGGATGAGATCTTCGGCGCCACTGAAGAGGAGCCTTAAACGGCTCCGTTAAGGGGGATGGGGGCGCAGATTCCCGTCCCCTTTTTTTTATATTTCCCGAAAGGAGCTCTCATATGGCAGAGAAACAACTCACCACCATAGAGCAGTTACGGGCACTGGCAGAGCGAGGGAAACAGGACACCCTGATCCGCATCAACGAACTATTGGACTCGATGATCCCTCTGCTGGAGAGCGCACAGCACACCGGTATCACCGTCACTCTGCCGACCGAGAACTGGAGCGGCAGAGCTCAGACTGTGCAGGACGAGTTCCTCCTGGCTGACGGAAAATACTGGTATATTGTGTGTGCCGACGCGGACTGCTTTATGGCGGCAAGCGAGACCGGCGTAAAAGCCGATAACATTACAACGGACGGTCAGGTCACGTTCCGGTGCGAGGTCACCCCCACGGAGAACCTGACGATTTCTATTTTGCGACTGGAGGTCGAGCAGAGCAATGAGTAACGCTAACGTCGGCAAGGTTTTCAACATGACCGGCGGCAACGGTGGCGGCGGCACTCTGAAGCTGGAGACCCTGGCAATTACCAAGCAGCCCAACAAGACGGTCTATAAGTCCGGGGAGTCCTTTGACCCGACCGGCATGGTGGTCACGGCGGGCTATGGGTATGGTCTTACTTCAGACGTGACCGGCTACACCGTTTCGCCTCAGGTTCTGACGGATGGGGTCACGGAGGTGACCATTACTTACACGGAGGGGCGGATCACCAAGACGGCCAGCGTACCCGTGACGGTGAAGAAGGTGCTGGTGTCCATCGCCATCACGGCAAACCCGACAAAGATGACATACCAGTATCTGGAGACCTTTGATCCGGCCGGAATGGTGGTCACAGCCACTTATTCGGACGAATCCTCGGAGGAAGTCTCCGGATACACCCACTCCCCGGACGCGTTCTCCGCACTGGGGCAGCAGGCAGTGCAGATCCAGTACGCCTACGAGGGCGTGACCAAGACCGCAAGCCTGACGGTGACGGTGAACCCCATCGAGGTGGCCGTCCCGGTTCAAAATGGAGTTCTGACCTATGACGGAGAGACCAAGACGCCGGCGTGGACCGGATATGGCACCGGAAAGATGACCATTTCCGGAGAAACCAATGGCGTCAATGCAGGCACCTATTCCGCCAAGTTTGTTCTGGACTATGGCTATGTATTCCCCGGAGGGCAGAATGAGGCGACCGTAAGCTGGGTCATCGACCGGGCGGTCATCGCTTCGCCGCCGAAGCAGAGCAATGTGCTGGCGGCCAACGGAAAGCCCCAGACGCCCACCTGGGACAACTACGACACCAGCAAGCTGATCATCGGCGGGGAGCGGTTCGGCACAGATGCCAAGGACTATACCGCCACCTTCACCCCCACGCCCAACTACAAGTGGTGGGACGGCTCCACCGGGGCCAAGGAGGTCATCTGGACCATCACCAGCGTTATCGTACCCATCCCGGTACAGAAGGGCTCTCCCGTCTATACGGGCGCGCCGCAGACGCCGGAGTGGAACAACTTTGACCAGGAGAATTCCTCGGTGTCGGTGACGCCCCAGACCAACGCGGGCACCCATACCGCCACCTTTACCCTGCTGAAAGGCATGTGGTCGGACGGCACCACCGGGAAGAAGACGGTAAACTGGACCATTGGCCGGGCCAGCCTGGCGGCGGTGCCCAAGCAGAGCGAGGTGCCGAAGTACGACGGCAACCCCAAGACCCCGTCCTGGGACAGCAATTATGACAGCAATAAGATGACCGTTTCGGTGGAGCCCCAAATCAACGCCGGGACGGGATACACCGCCACCTTTACACCGGACTCCAACCACCAGTGGTGGGACGGCGAAGTGGGCGGCAAGACCGCGACTTGGTCCATCGCCAAGGGCGACCAGGTAGTGACGGTAAGCCCCGCAGCTGTGACCCTGAACACCAGTGCCCGAAGCGCCAAATTCACGGTGACCCGGAAGGGGGACGGCGTGATCTCCGCCATCTCCAACAGTCAGAGTGTGGCTACCGTGAGCAGCGTCAATCAGATCACGGGGGAGGTGACGGTGAACAGTGTAAAGGACACCACAGGCACCACCACAATTACCGTCAAGGTGGCAGAGGGGGACAACTATCTGGCCGGCGCGGACAAGCAGATACAGGTCAAGGCTCAGTTCGTCACCATCTACGGCGTGGAGTGGGATTGGACCAGCAGCGGCTCCACCAAGGGCAAGCGCACAGACGGGGCGGCCGGGTTCGGCGACCCCAATCCGGCAGTGAATAATGGCTCCGGCTCCTCCCCATTTGACAACCTGTACCCGTGGAGGGACATGACCAAGGTTACCCGGACCGGTGGTGTGATGGTGAAAGAGCCCAAGTATTGGTTCAAGTGGACCAAGACGGGGAAGAAGTTGAAGCTGCAAATCGCGGACGGCCCTGTTGAGGGGTTCCATGTGGACCCTGTGAATATGGATCGGGGCGATGGCTTGGGCGAGCTGGATCACTCCTACATCGGCCGGTACCACTGCGGCTCCAACTGGAAATCGGAGACCAATCAGGCGCAGATGGTCAACATCACCCGTTCCATTGCCCGCACCAATATCCACAATCTGGGGACGAACATCTGGCAGATGGACTTTGCCCAGTTCTGGTATGTGAATATGCTGTTCCTGGTGGAATTCGCGGACTGGAACGGTGAGCGCATCGGCCTGGGCTGTTCGGCCAGCGGCTCCAGGGAAAACAACGGAAAGACGGACGCCATGAAATACCACACGGGAACCACGGCGGTCAACCGGAATTCCTATGGGTTCTGCCAGTACCGGAATATCGAGGGCTGGTGGGACAACGTGTACGACTGGATGGACGGGTGCTACTACAATGCCAATGGCCTGAATGTCATCAAGAATCCCAATCAGTTCAGTGACAATGCCAACGGGGTTCTGGTGGGCAAGCCAACCAGCGGCTACCCCAGCGATTTCGCCATCCCGACTCAAAGCGGTCTAGAGTGGGCGCTTTACCCCTCCGAATCCTCTGGCAGTACTACAACTTGTGTCCCGGATAGCTGGAGTTTCAGCGGTAGTATCCCGTGCCTGCGCCATGGCGGTAGCTATAGCCAGGGCCAGAGTCACGGGCCTTTCTACGTGAGCTTCAACGACGCGTCGTACTCCAGCTCCGGCATCGGCTGTCGCCTCCAGGAGCGCCCGCCGAAGGCGGCGTGACTTATTCCCCTGTGGAGGAGGGGGTTTGGGGTGAGGGGACCGCAGTCCCTTCCCCCAACCTCCGCCTTATAAAAATTCAAAATGGAGCGATTTTGCTCTAATAAACCGCTTTTCCTTTGGTAAGGGGAAAGCGCGGGGTCAACTTTGCAGCAGACGATGTCCCGGATAACTGGAATTTCAACGGTAGTAACCCGTGCCTGCACCATGGCGGTAACTATAACCAGAACCAGAATCACGGGCCTTTCTACGTGAACTACAACAACGCGTCGAACTCCAACTCCAACATCGGCTGTCGCCTTCTTGAAGCAGACGCAGGTCGAAGGACCTGTCGGGTATGGCTAAACCTCCTTTTGGTAGTCAGGGTTCCTCACCCTTTCTATTACGCATCGTTGACCGCGCAGCACTTGCTGAAGATGAGCCGTCAGGACACAGCTTAGTACACTTCGGGCCGGGTCCCGCCCCGGAACCACCCGCGGCGATGGAACAGTTGTGAGGCTACAAGGAGGAACACTATCCCTGATGAAACGAGTTAGAATTTACCAACAAATCATTTCCGATGAAAACCTGCGTCTGGCTATTCAGGATGTCAACCGGGGACACCGGCGCAACGGCGACTACAGCTTAAATAAGAAGGTCATGGAAATCGAGGAGCATATCGATGAATATGTGGTAAAACTCCGCAAGTTCATCGAAGACCTGGTGACCGGAGACGAGCATATGCATAAACCCCTGCAACGGCGGAAATGGGACCGGAACGCGGACAGCGGCAAAGGGAAATGGCGGGATATCAATGAGCCGCTTTTGTGGCCGGACCAGTATGTCCACCACGCGGTAGTGCAGCCCATGATTCCGCACATCAAGCGGAGCATGGACAAGTATTGCATCGCAAGCGTGCCGGGGCGCGGCAACTCCTATGGCGTAAAGGTTTTGAAGAAATGGATGAAGAATGACCCAGTGGGCACCCAATACTGCGCGGAGTGCGACATTCACCACTGCTTTGTGGAGGTGGACCCGCCGTATGTCATCCATGCGCTGAAACGTCTGTTCAAGGACCGGGAAACGCTCTGGCTGTGCGACGCGCTGATGGAGTACGGAGTCCTGATCGGCGCGTTCTTCTCCGCATGGTTCCTGCATCTGCTGCTCCAGCCGCTGGATCTGATGATCCACCAAAAGCAATATGGTGTGAGCCACTATCTGCGGCAGATGGACAACTTCACCATCTTCGGCTCCAATAAGCGGAAGCTGAGGCGGCTGCTGGATGACATCTGGGCATGGCTGGCCGAGGTGGGCTTGCGGTTGAAGGGAAATTGGCAGATCTTCCGAGTAGGCTTTACGCCGAGGGTGGCGAAAGCCCACGACACCCTGCACGAGAAGAAACAGCGGCACCGCCGGCCAAGAATCCCGTCTGCGTTGGGCTATCGTTTCGGGCATGGGTACACGATCCTCCGAAAGCACAACCTGTTCCGGCTCAAGCGGGCGCTGCACACCTACTACCACCGGAGAGACCGGAACCGGGTCATCTCGTTCAAAAGGGCGTCCGGACTGATCTCAAGACTGGGGCAGCTCCGTAATTGCAACAGTCAGCGAATATTGGAGCGGTATTATCAGCCGAATACCATGTTCAATCTCAAGAAAGTCGTCCGAAGGGAATGTCGGCGGCTACAACGATTATATCCGCCTTATCGGGCGGCCTGAAAGGAGTGGCACCTATGAAGGTACAGGGAATGGTCGATCCGGGGAAGTTCGCCGTGGAGCAGATCCCGGGAACCAACCGAAGCCTTGTGCGGCTGTTTCAAAATGTAAAACCGGCAGAAACCGAGGAGTTCACCGGATATGAGTACGACGAGTACCACGTGGAGGTGGAAACCTGGGACGGGATTGTCCAGAACGTCCAGGACAACTATGAGGAGTTCCTGAAGAAAGGCATGGACAATGAGATCGACCTCAGCAACGAGGCTCTGTATCGTGCTCAGAAAGAGCTGGCGTCCTATGTGGAACTGGCCAATGCGATTCGGGAAGGAGTGAACGGAGTTGACTGACAAGGATTTTGTGCTGACCACTATGCGGAAATACGGCATGCGTCGGGCCCAGGATTTGCAGGAGACCTCCGAGGGCATGACGGGCACCGAACTGTACGAGAAAGAGGATTATATTCCCGACTTCTCTGCCGCGATCGCCAAGAAGAACATGCTGGAGCGCAAAGCCGGCAAGACGGACGGGTTCCTGTGCCGGTCTTCTGCGGGGCGTATTGTGCGCCTTATCCAAAACTACAACAGCGACATCTACCCCCAGGAGCCGGAGGAACTGCCCGCCCAGTGGGGGTTCTACTGGTCGGACGATCCTAAGAAGCCCCTCCCCTTCGTCGCCATGTCCACGAGCCCGTACATGACGGGAAATTGTTGCACCCACAACGGCCATGTGTGGCAATCCGGGCAGGACAACAATGTGTGGGAGCCGGGGACGGTCAATGTGAAGTGGACCGATTTGGGCTCAATCGAAGAAGTGATGGACAATTAAAATCTGTGTTTTCCCATAGGAGGTTGAGTAATGGTCGAAGAAAATTTAGTTTTGACCCTCAGCGTTCATGGCTCGAAGTGCGGAAACACTGCCTTGGCAAAGGATGGTGATTGATCACAATGATAGGCTATATCGAGTATCTGAATGTGCCTGTCGTGTTAGGACTCACTATCATCGGTGTATTTCTGGTTATGCAGATCATCGGAGAAGTTTTGGAATTTAAAGGGAAAGTCGTTCCTGAATTCGTCAAAATCCGAAAGTATTTTGCTCGTAAAAAGCAAGAGCGCCAGACCATGCAGGAAATGTCCACAACCATTCATGATGTGAAAACTATGCTAAGCAGTGTGGAGTCTCACTACAGTTCGGACAACATCGCAAAGCGTGATTCTTGGATGAAATGGGTTAATGAGCGGGCAGAGGTGTATGCCAAATCCATTGAAGCTCTGAAAGAAGGACTGGATAAAAACAATGAGATCACCATGTCCCTTTACATTGAGAGTAAGCGTAGTTCTATCATAAGCTTTGCCTCATATTGTGTCTGCCCCGACAATCCTGTAACCAGAGAACAGTTTAAGCGAGTCTTTCGGATCTATGCCGAATATGAGGAGATCATCAAAGATAATGGTCTTCAAAATGGAGAAGTGGACATCGCCATCCGTATCATCCGGGAAGCGTATGAGAATAACTTGAGAAACAGGTCATTTGTCGAGGACGTGCGCGGGTATGGCGGCGAGTAAAGTTATTATTTGCTTCTGTGCTTAAAGCGGCAGAACGGTGTAAAAAGAGGTGTAGGAGAGTCGGTTATTACTTGACTACTCCTACACCTTTGCCGTTCGAGCCCTGATATTGCTGGATTTTGAGTTTTTAGTATACAAATTCCGACTGTTTCTTCAAGAATTTCTTTTTATCATTTTGAAGTGGAGTGCTATATGTCTCTTCGAGCTGATCAGCGTGATTATAAAAACGCCTTCAAGAAGCATTATCATGCATATTCCAACTGGCAGGGCACCGGCAGCAACCTGAGCCGACGGCTCATTTTGGCATACTGCGTGGAATGCGGACTGAAATATGAAGTCATGAAGCAGGAGTGCTTGATTCAAACGACAGATGCACAGGGTGAAGTTAAAACAGCACTTGGCCAGCATGATTTGCGCAAATTATTGAAATGCTTAAAGAAAGCAGGAATGTATAAATTTCCGGCCATAAAAACGAGATGTGGGGATTCAGTTCACCCAGAAGAATACCACCAAATGTGCAGATATTGCATTCCACCAGATGAGCAATACATATCCGCTGTCTCGAAATTTGATCATACACTCGAGGAAATTGCCCAATGGATCGGGGAGGGTATATAGCATGAAGTTCTATACTTGGAAGGATGTCGAACGGTATTTTTTGCTGCATCGCGCCTCTTGGGAGAGCGCGATTGCCGCCGTTGATGTATACCCCACGGATATTACGGTATATGCAAAGCCGGATGCCTGTGATCAAGTGGAAGAAATCCTCCGGGCCATGTTTCGATCCAATTATGATGTTTCAGAGCACAAAATCAAGTTGGATATTGGAGATCGGGAACTCCCCGTGGAGATTCAAGAGGATGATGGGGGTTCCAAAGGAGGAAAAATATTACCGCTATTTTCCAATGTCCTGTATCACTCGTCATCTTATCCGGAGCAGACGCCGGTAAATCTGTCTCATCCAGTCATTGCCTTTCACTCCTATAAGGGTGGCGTTGGGCGGACGCTGTCTCTGCTGGCATTTGCCAAGGCGTGGTCAGATGTGATGGAAAATCGGAGCCCTAACCGCTTGTTGATTGTAGATGCGGATATTGAGGCCCCCGGTATGACCTGGCTCCAGCAAGACACGATGAAGGATACGTTCAGTTACCTGGATCTGCTGACCCTGATTCAGGACAACAGGGATATAGACGAAATCGTCAATCTGGCCTGCTCCAAACTAAAACGCTCCACGATCACCATCGAAACCACCTCCAGAAAGATCGAGCATATCTTCCTCCCCACCTATCGCTATGAGGAACAGCTGGTTGATTTGTACGCCACTCCGGAGAGCATCGCAAACAGCAAGGGTAAAGAATATATGCTTGCTGAAGTCCTCTCAAGGATCTGTGTGCAGATGGGTCTATGCGCCGCTCTGGTGGATCTCCGTGCCGGAATCAGTGAATATTCGTCTACACTTCTGTTGGATCCCAGGGTAAAAAAATATTTTGTTAGCTCCACCTCTACCCAGTCAATCAAAGGAACCCAATTCCTGTTGAGGTACCTGCTCAAGGGTCTCAACATTACGGCGGACGCTGTGTTGCCTGAAATTTTTCTGAATATGATCCCGGACACACTGTCCAGGGAGGAAAAAAATGATATCTTTGCAGAACTATTTCAGTGCTATGAAACGGAGGAAGAAGTCAACGAGCTCCCTCGGTTCACCAGCAACGTGGTCACGGAGCTGCCCTTTGCCAGCGAGTTGATTCATCTGACCTCCTTACAGCAGATTTTCCAGAGCCTGACCGGGCGAGGGCTCTACCTGAAGCTGAAGGAGCTGATTCAGCAGAATTATAAAGATGCGGAGCAGTCAGTAACTTCGGTCATCACGAAGGAGAGTCGTGAGGAAACACTGACCAAAATCAATCGGATGGCCAGCGCACAACTAACAGCCGAAAGCAATGCGGATTTCGATATTCTGATGACCACCTCGCTGAAATACCTCTCCCGGACGTACAACGACGTGATCCCCACAACTGTGGTGATGGGCGCAAAGGGGTCGGGAAAGACTTTCCTGTATCGAAAAATGTGCGATGCCATGGAGTGGACTGCCTTTTGCAAAAGCATTGGGGAGCCGATTGATACCTCTGCCACCGGGCTCTTTTTACCAGTAATTGCTTCCAGAAATATAGGTCAGCTCACAAAAATATTGCAGAAATGTATAGATAACGTAAATGAAAAAATCTCCGGGTGTAAGGTTGGAAAAGGGATTTTTTCAGATAATTCTATTAAAATTGAGCGAGAAAAGAACCAGATCACAGATTGGCTATCTTTTTGGGAGCACCTGCTCGCCAGCTCCGTTGATCCGCAGTTCACTACTTTGCAAGAGGTCAACCAGGTGCTGGAAGTAAAGAACCAGAAAATTATTTTTCTTATTGACGGTCTGGAGGATATCCTGACCCATATTTCCATGGATGAAAATGAGCAATCCGCAATCAGGGCCCTGTGCCAAGACGTCGTTGCACAGATGATTGCAAAATATCCCCATCTTGGTATCATTGTCTTTATACGGCGGGATATGGCGCTTTCCGCCGTTGACGTAAACTTCAAGCAATTTCACCAAGCCAATGGACAGGCAGAGTTGAAGTGGTCTTCTAATGAAGCACTGCGACTGGTGGTATGGTTGGTATCCAAAGCAGATCCTAAATTTTATGAGGATATACACGAAATCGACCAGGCATCGCAAAACGTAATCGAGGATGCACTCGAAAAATTGTGGGGGAAAAAACTCGGAAAGACATCGTCAAACGAGGCGTATTCTTCCAGATGGATTTTGGCGGCGCTGTCAGATTTTAACGGACAACTACAAGCAAGAGACATCATTCGATTTTTGAAGTATGCATCTGAGCCTCCTACTAAAAAAACCAATTATGAAGATCGTATTATGATGCCACCTGAAATCAGAACGGCGGTTTCCACGTGCTCCACAGAAAAGGTAGAAGAAGTGGAACAAGAATATACGACGCTCAAACCGATCCTGGAAAAACTGAAGAAGCTGCCGCTAGAACACAAAGTGCTGCCGCTGTTGCCTGAATATGCGGGCTTGAGTAGCGAAGACGAACTGTATATGATTCGGGAGGGATACCTGAAGCGAGACGGAGACAAATTCTACTTGCCCGAGATCATCCGTCATGCATTGGGATTCAAGTATGAGAAAGGCGCTCGCCCGAAGGTCTTGGCTCTTACGTTAAAATCATGATGCATCCCATCGTTCACGCAGAAGATAATTTGCGCCTGAAATCTATACAGCGCAAGAACATCTGGGGCCTCTATTCCTTCAACCTCTACTTGCACAATGTTGGGCTGCATAGTCCCTGAATTCATCTCTTTGCGCCTGCATCTTTTTTGTCAACACATGACAAAAAAATAACCACACCTTTTGGTGTGGTTATTTTTTTATGGATACCGTGAGGACTTCACATACTCGGCAGAAGTGAATTCCGCCTGCGCCAAGGTTTTGGCTTTCGGCCAAAACACTTGTACGGCGCAAAAGCGCCGCCGGCCAGAAGGCTGCTTCAGCGAAATGCTGAATCTTTTTCGTATGCATATGCCAAGTTAAAAGCTACATTTTGGTCTTGTACTGCAGGGCTGAAATGTAGCTTATTTTTTTATAAAACCTCCATAATATTGGCATTTACCCAATGTTATGGAGGTTTTGTTATGTTCAAATAAAAAGTAGATGTTCAACTAGCTGCTGGGAAAAAGTCGTCGTGCATAGAACAACATACATTAACAATACATTTTTCTATTGAAGAGTGCATGATATCTGAAATAGAGAAAAAAGAGTGCTTCGTATACCTAACTAGTGTAAATCAAGGGTTTCCCAATCTTTTGTATCGGCAATACAAAAGACTGGAATTTATTGTGCCAGATCTAGAGTCTAGAATAGAACGCAACAAATCTTTAAAATAATTTATTGTCTGTAGGAACATGCAGTTACGCAAAAATTTGCAGTTATGCAAGGACGGTACTGGCCGGCTATGTCTTCTAGAGTAGTAGAGAAGCGGGATTAGACATGTGTTTCTGAACGTTTGCGGGTACCAAAGCAGTACTAAATTATTTGGCATGTGAATTGCAATATGAAAGAGCAAAAGGAACCAGAAAACAATAGAAATGATAAGGAGGTTAAAACATTGAATTTTAAAGAGCTTCAAGAGAGAGCTAAGGGAAGAAACTTCGACCAGATCACTGTGGTGAGCCGAGACATATTCCAAGAGCTGGCCAATCTAAGCTTGGTATTTCCCGTTGCCCCTGGGAAGGTACGCACCGAGACGGAACAGAACCATCCTGGATTGACAGTGGGAAAACAGGAAATTACCTATACACAGATGTGCACCACAATATATTACCAGAATACCTCCTTACAGGTGGTGCAGCCGGTGGAGGGAGACACCATCTACCAGCGGTATCTGGACCGGTTTGGCGAGGGTATCTGTTGTGTGCGGGAGCGAATTCCAGGCCAGATGTGGGATACCACTTTAGCCAAGCTTGAGTCCAAGGGAATCAACATTGCTCAACGGATGGAATCGCCCGTCTGCAAGGCAGCCTGGGTGGACCTCACTGATACCCTGGGCATTCTCTTTGAAATCATTACCGGGGAGAGTGAGACGCCTGACCCGAATTATGTGGTGCCCATGCGGATTGCGCAGATCAATATTACCACTCCGGATGTACGTAAAACCATCGAAACCATTACTGATTTGCTGGAGATCGGCCCCTGGGAGGTGGGGTGCCAAAATAACAAAACTGTAGTGGATCCCGGTTTTCGGGTAGATGGAAGGCTGCAGAATGTGGACTTCTCCTTCCTGGTAGCCATTCTGGTGTGCGGCAACATTGAGTGGGAAGCTATCCAGCCGGTAAAGGGGCCCTTGGTTTACTTTGATTTTCTGAAGGAGCACGGAATTGGCTATCACCACATCCTCCGGGAGATTCCAGAAAAGCAGTGGGAGAGCACCCTTCAGGACTATGAGAGGGCAGGAGTGGAACTGTCCTGCCAGGGAAAGGTGGGGCCGGTAAGCTGGTGTTATATGAATACCAAGGATAAACTGGGCTTCTTCATGGAACTGCGCACGGATTCCGCAATGACCAAACTGCCTGATGGCTATCTGCAATATTTTTACCCGGAACAGACCCGGGACTGAGCCAGGATATATTGTCACTGCTTCAAGGAGGAGGACGAACATGTCCAAGTTTGATATTTACCTGAATACCGAAAAGCCAGCCGTTGTGGAAAAGCTTATTGACGTTTACCCCTTTGCCGGTGTGTGCTGCAATCCCCAGATGGTGGCACGGCTGGGACGGACGGACTTTGCCAACATTGTAAAGGAGCTACGGGCGGCTACCGGTAGCCGCAAGCTCTTCATCCAAACCCCCTCCAATGACTATGACGGGATCATGCGGGATGCGGAAGCGATTCTGAAGATCGCAGGGGAACCCACAATCATTAAGATCCCATCCACTACGGGCGGCATCCGGGCGATGCAGAAGCTCTCTGCGGATGTGGATATCTGTGCTACACAGGTCATGTCTACCCTCCAGGGTATGTGTGCATTGCAGTCCGGTGTGAAATACATCTCCGTGTTTTACTGCTTCATGCTCATGGGCGGAGCTGACGACCACGGCCTGTATGGCGGAGTGGATGCCAAGGCGGTGTTTGCCGCCCTGAACAAGTTTATCCAGGTTTCCGGCAGCCCGGCCCGTATCATGGCCTGTGCCCCCAGAACTCCGGACGAACTGAGCTATCTCATGAGCACGGGCGCTACTTCCGTTGCGCTGGATCCGGAGGATTTTGAGAATTGCTTTAATGCCCGCCTGTTTATAAATTTGAATCAGGATGTGCGGCGCTCTTGGGAAGCGGTGTTCGGCAACGTGGGCGCCGACGAGCTGATTGATTAAGAAAAGGGGAGAAACAACATGGAATTTAAGAAAAATGTACTGGATCGCTTTCGACTGGACGGTAAGACAGCTGTAATTACGGGTGCGGCGGGCAACATCGGCTATCACACGGCCTTGGCGTTTGCTCAGGCGGGCGCCAATGTAGCCATCGTGGATTTGCCCCAGTGCCTGGAGCGCTCCAAGCAGGTCGCGGAGGAATTTGCCGGCCTCTATGGGGGAAAGGCGGCGGCCTACGGCTGCGATTTGGTGGATGCCAAGGCGGTGGCAGAGATGTTTGACGCCATCGAGAAGGAACTGGGCAGCGTGGATGTGGTTCACAACAATGCGGGTGTGGGCGGGGCGCTTGTCCCCGATCTGGAGGCCTGGGACTCCGAGCATAACATGGATCATCTGGAGCACTGGAAACAGGTGCTCAATATCAACCTGGTGAGCCAGTACATTGTGGCGACCACGGCGGCCAGGGTGATGGTGCGGGAGGGCCATGGAGGCAGCATCATCAACACGGCCTCCCTGACAGGACACATAGTGAATCAGGCTCCCCTTGGACATACCCAAGACGACTCCTCTTACGGTGTGTCCAAGGCGGGGGTGCTCTATTTCACCAAGCATTTTGCCTCCCAGGTGATCCAGTATGGCATCCGGGTCAATTCGGTTTCTCCGGGCTATTGCTACAGCCCCGGGCTCCACGCTGGAATGTCCCAGGAGATGCTGGAGTGCTACCAGAATACCCAGCCCATTATGCGCATGGCCCAGGTGGAGGAGCTCCAGGGAGCGGTGCTCTACCTGGCCAGCGATGCGTCTACTTACACCGTCGGACAGGACATCCTGATCGACGGGGGACATGCCAACTGGTAATTGGAAGGAGAACGTTCTATGGGAATATTTAATCTGCATGGCCGTGTGGCGGTGGTCACCGGTGGTACGGCAGGACTGGGCAGAGGAATGGCCATCGCACTGGCCCGGCAGGGCGCGGATCTGGCTATTCTGGCCAGAAGACCGGATAAGCTGACTGAGACAGCCAGGGAAATCGAGAGCCTGGGGGGGCGGTGCCTCCCGGTTGTGTGCGATATCTCGGACGAGGCCTCGGTTCAGAATGCGGTAGAAACTGTGGTAAACCACTACAAAAAAGTGGACATTTTGGTGAACAATGCTGGTAATGGAGGACCTTCCATCCCAACCGTCGATATGCCGCAGGAGATTTTTGACAAAGTGGTAAATCTGGATTTGTGCTCCCTGTTCCGGGTAATGAAGGCATTTGGCAAGGTGATGGTGGAGGCTGGCTATGGACGTATCATTAATATTGCCTCCGCTATGGGAATGGTAGGAAACTTGGGAGTGCCTCTGGCGGGCTATCAGGCCGCCAAGGGCGGAGTGATCAACTTAACCAGGGCCGCCGCCGCCGAGTGGGCCACCCAGGGGGTGACGGTAAACAATATCTGCCCTAGCATGTTCCCTTCTGAGTCTAACGGTGCTGATTTGATGGAAGAGTCCCAGACATTTATCAAGCGTATGACTCCCATGCAGCGGGCCGGCACGCCAACGGATCTGAACACCGTAGGCGATATGGATGCCGCAGTGGTGTTCCTGGCCAGCGAGGAGTCCCGGTATATTACCGGTATCACCCTGCCCTGCGACGGCGGGTGGACTTGCGTGTAGTTGAAGATAGGCAATCAAAACAAGAACCAGACATCTTGTTTTGAAATGGGCCGGAAAAGGCATGGAACGATCAGCGCCCCCTGTTGCAGATAGAACTATCTGCAACAGGGGGCGCTGATATGTAAGTAGAGCAAAATTGCAATGCAGAAAAAAGGGGATAACAAAAGACTGAGGAGTGCGGATACAGCATGCTCGAGCTTGTATACAACAAAAGACGGCCCTTAGCCTGAAACATGTCCCTTGCCGGCGCTCTTGGAGCGGTGATTTCACTTACGGACGAGATAATACGCAGTCAGGGCTTACAACGACAGTAGAACAGCAGGCTAAGCACACCGCTGAGGATCACGGCCAGGCCGGACAAGGCAATGGACACATGGAAACCACAGAACTGGATAGAGATCCCCCACAGGAGAGTGCCGAGCCCAACCCCCAAGTCGCCTGCCATCAACATGGTACTGTTGGCGGTACCGCGGTGATTTTGGGGGACATTGTCTACCGCCAGAAGGGTAAGAATGGGGAAGGAAAAGCCCTGAGCCATGCCGAAGCCGACGCCGCCCAGGTAGAAGGTCGCCTGACAGGGTACCAGTGCGATCAGAGCGATGAGGGCTCCGCTGAGCACCATGGCGATGGACAGCAGAGTTCGGTGGCCCAAGGCCCTGAGCAGCCGGCCGGAGGCCAGGTTGCTGACGGTCATGGACAGGGCCGCGACGACCATAAAGAAGCTGGGATTGGCATAGCCTTGGAGGACGGCGTAGGTGAAGATAAAAATGTTGCAGCAGGACACCCCCAGCATAACGAAGAACTCAATAACGGCAGGGCGCGCCGCGGCGGGATACAAAAACTTCCGCAGGCCGTGGAGCGGACTGACCTCCTGGGGTTCCCGGACAACAGGCGGCCTGCCTTCCTCATACCGGCACAGAAAGGCCAGTATTGCGCCCAGCACGCCGAAGGCAAAGGAAAAGTAAAAAATACGGTCATAGGTGCCGCCGCTGCCTAAAATTTCGATGAGCCAGCCGGCCACAGCAATCGCCAGAGCGGTAGAAACCCAAAAGATGCCTACCCCCAGGCTGCTTTTCTCCTGAGGGGTTACGTCTATAGTGGCAGTGGACGAACCCGCCTGCCCAATGGAAAAACCCGCCCCATGAAGTCCACGGAAGAGGAGCATCAGGGGGGCAAAGGGGAGGAGCAGGAAGAGCAGGGAGGCGATGCCCATCAGCAGAGGGCCCAGGATCATGATGACTCTGCGGCCGAACCGATCCATCAGATAGCCTCCGGTAGTACGGGCCAGAATACCAAATAGGGCGAAGGGCAAGCCGAGCAGACCGGCGAAGGAGGTAGAGAAGCCACGGCTGGCGAAAAAAAGCGGGATGCCAGAACACATCAGGTTCTGAATTAGCATCAGACACAGCATGCTGAACCAGATAAGAATAAAATATCGGTTAAACAGTTTCTCTTGCATCGAAAAGGCTCTCCCTATGTGGTAAATGTGTCAGTATGGAGGAAACAGGGAGCGGCATAGCCGCTCCCCGTTTCCATTGCTGCCGGAAGAAGCGATTATTCCCCGTAGACCTTGTCGGGATCCTGATAGCCGGTGCGCTCACCCCAGGCCACCATGTCTTCCCGAATCTCATCCCAGCTCCGGATGGGGGACTGGAGCAGCTCATTATGCTCATTGGTGGCATAGCGATAGTGATGAGCCATAGACATGTCCTTTTCGTCGGTCTGCTTCTCACCGTAGTCTCTGGCAGCGATGCGGGTCATGGTGGAGTACTGCTCGCTGACCGTGTGGAGCTTCAGATCGTTGACCAGCAGGCGCTCCAGAGGCCGCTTGCACAGCTGGGACTGGATGGTGCGGGTCTCACGGGGGAGAGTCTTCAGCATTCTGGCAATCTCCCAGGCGCGGTCAATAACCTTGCCCTTGGGCACCAGCTCGTTGACCCAGCCCCAGTCCAGGGCCTGCTGGGCAGTCCACTGGCGGCAGGTATACATCAGATAGTTGGCGCGCTTCGTACCCAGGAAGTGCTGCATCAGCATAAACATGCCGTCACCGGCCACCAGGCCGAAGAACAGGTGGTCGTCATCGAACTTGGCGTCCTCGGAGGCCAGGGTGATATCGCACAGCAGGGCGGAATCCCAGTGGAAACCGGGACCGGGAATGGCGCCGATGGTGGGGATGTCGATGTCGAAGATCATGTTTTTGATCAGGTTGGTGTCGTCGATGTACTGATGGTCAAAGCGCTCTTTGGCGTAGGTGCTCCAGCCGTGAGGATCCTTGTCCATCATCCAGTTGTCGCCCTTGTGAGTCCAAATCAGAATTTCGTTCTTGCGATCCAGGGAGATAATGCGGCTGAGCTGACTCATGGCGCGATGATTGGCGCCGCTCCAGCACATGGGGTGGTCATTGGTCTTCATGGTGACCTGAAGAATGCCGTCCTCCCGGTACAGATCAAAGTGATCCTTGAACCACTCCCTGTATTCTTCCAGTTCGGGGAGCTTGACGTAATCAGCCATAATGTCTTTCATTGTTTGTTTCCTCCTGTTCGTTTTTTGTTTGTGTTCAAAGCTTTACGCATTTGCGGCGTTTACGGCGTGGTGAATCTTGCTGGCAACGGAACGGCGCTCAAAATAGATGGTTGCAAAGAGCACAAGCATCAGCAGGATGCCCTGGATAGCACTGGACAGAGTGGAGTCCACCCCGCAGAGCGTCAGACCGTTTTCAATCATGACAATGGTAAAGGAGCCGATGAGCAGCTTATAAATCCGGGCGCTGAAGCCGCCGGTCACGCTGACACCACCCAGGAAAATAGCCATCTGAATGCGCATCTCCATAAACTGGCAGAGGGAGTTGGTAGAGCCGCCTACGTTGACAATCTGCATGATGCCGAAAAGCGCAGCCATGAAGCCTGAGATGATAAAGGCCGTCATACGGATGCGTTTGACATTGATGCCAGTGGCAATCACGGTGCGCTCGTTCTCACCGATAGCCCTACAGTAGTAACCAATCTTGGTGTACTCAAATACATAATAGAAGATGACGACCAACACCGCCACAATGGCCAGCTTGACGGGGAAGGTGTTGAACGTAATGAGCACAGTAGGGGCGTAGATCAGGTTGGAGGCCAGGAAATAGTTCAGCAGGCCCCGCAGGCCGATGAGCATAGCCAAAGTCATCATAAAGGAGGGCATCTTGCACCGGGAGTTCCACAGGCCGTTGAGCGCGCCCACCAGCATGCCGGTGCCGATGGCCACGGGGAAAATGGCCCAGGTGCCAAGGTGGGAGGCAGCCATGGCGCCCAAAGTGGCAGAGAGGGCGGCATTGGCGCCGACGGATAGATCCGTACTGCCCATGGCGGTGACAAAGAGCACGCCGGTACCGCCGATGATAACGGGAAAAGCCTGGCTCACAATGTTGGAAATATTCTGGGGAGTGACCAGGGTGCCGCGGGTGGCGATGAGGAATACGCAGAACAGGATGAGGAAGGACATAATGGGAATAAGCGTATTGATGCTGAATTTCTTTTTCATGTCATCACCTCAATAATGGTCTCTTCAGACAGCTCTGCACTGCGTGGGAGGAGCTTGCAGATTTCGCCGTCCTTCATGACGGCGATGGTGTCGGCCATGCCAAGGACTTCCGAAAGTTCATCGGTGATCAGCAGGATTGCCATTCCCTTTTCCTTGGCCTCCCGCAGACACTGGTAGATGTATGCCTTGACGCCGATGTCCACGCCGCGGGTGGGGCAGTCCACAATGAGAACGTCCAGATCCTTGATGAGCCAGCGGCCCAGATTGACCTTCTGCTTGTTGCCGCCGCTGAGGGCTCTCATCAGCTGATCCACGCCGGTGGATTTAACGGAAAATTGCTCCCGCGCCTTGGAGGATGCCTGATACAGCTTCTTTGGGCTGAGGAAACCAAAGCGCCCTTTCAGGGTCTCGACCGAGGGCAGACAGAAATTGTTTTGAATGGAGGCGCCCATCATCAGCGCCTCACCGTCGCGATCCTTGGGCACATAGGCCACCCTGTTTTGAAGGGCCTGGTAAGGGTTGCCGATGGAAACGTTGTGAGTGGGGAGGGATACCTCGCCGCTGTCCACCGGGAGCAGGCCGTATGCCGCCTGACCGACCTCACGGATGCCGGAGTCGCTCAGACCACAGAGCCCAAAAATCTCACCCTTGTGCAGGTCAAAGGATACGTGCTTGAGATGGTCGGTGCAGACATCCCGCAGCGACAGGGCCACTTGGTCTTCGAACTGGGGAGTGGTGTCGCTCCGGTAATAGTCGCCTTCGATTTTCCGGCCCACCATACGGATCTTCAGATCCTCCAGGGGGATGTCCTGGCTGCGTTCGGTGGCAAGCAGTTCGCCGTCTCTTAGGATAGAGACGCTGTCGGTGATCTTCAGCATCTCCTCCAGATCATGGGAGATCAGAATAATGGAACGGCCCATCTCCTTAAACTTCCGGATGAGTTCATAGAGAACGGTGCGGTTGTCGTGGGAGAGGGACTGAGTCAATTCATCCAAAATGAGGATCTGGGGATCGGAGGCCAGGGCGCGGGCCAGTTCCACCATTTTGCGCGATTCCACGTTCATATCGCCGGACAGCCGCTGGAAGGGAATGGGGGGAAGTCCCCACTGGCTCAGGGCCTGATTGGCAGCCTCATAAACCTTCCTGTTGTTGATAATTCCGAAGCGGGAAAAGCGCTTGGTATTGCCGAGGAAGACGTTGATTCCGGCGGGAAGGTTGGGGACGAGCCCCAGCTCCTGCACGACAATGGCTACGCCGCTGGAGGTGGCATCCAATGGAGAGCGGGGCTTATAGGGCGTTCCGTTTAGAAACATTTCGCCGGAGTCGCTGGGCTGAATGCCGGCAATCTGGGTGAGCAGGGTGGACTTGCCGGAGCCATTTTCTCCGGCCAGACCGCGTACTTCGCCCGGCCGAAGCTGAAAGTCGATGTTCTTGTTGGCGTAGGTGGCCCCAAACCACTTGTTCAGGCCCTTGACCTCCAGGATCAGATTGGAATCACTCATTTTACGACCCCCTTCACATTGCGCTGAGCTGTGATGCCGAAAACGACGACGATCACACCCAGGAGGAACTCCTGGAAGGTTCCCGATGGAACGCCCATAAGAGTGAGAATGTTGAAGATCATAGCGATAAGAAATGTACTGATCGGAATACCGATGGCAATGTTGATATGCTTTTGAAGCGCCTGGGCCAGCAGGACGGCGGCCAGCGGCTGAAATACGGTGCTCAGGCTGCTCAAACCGGTCTGAGCCACCACATAACCGGCGTAGCTCTCCTTCATGACGCCTGCAAAGCCGAAGAAGAAGCCGGCCATCAGTCCGCCCAGCATAAGCGCGCGCCGGGTATTGATGCCCATCATCTGAGCTACATCCGCATTGCCGCCCACCGCCCGGGCATTGAGACCGATGGAGGTCTTGTTATAGGTCACGTAAGCGATGATAAAGCCGATTACAAGCATGATATAGATGGCTGGGCTGCGGCCGAGCACCCGCATCTCATCGGCCAGTCCCTCTACCCGCAGGCCCTGAGATACCCGTACCTGTGAGTAATAGCCGGCGATGGTCTCGTAGACCATGGTCATGCCAAGGCCTGCAATCCAGGGAGGAATCTTTGTGACCTGGAAGAGCGTCATATTGACGGCCAGGCAGAGCACGCCGACCAGTACAGCGGCAATGAACATGGGGACATAGCCGAGCGCATTGCCCACAATGGCGGAGGCTGTGGCAGCCAGAACAATGATGGCGCCCGCCGACAGGTCGGTGATGCCGCAGGCAAACAGATAGCTGAAGCCCCAGGCGACAAAGGCCGGGACGGTGGCTGCGGAAAGTATAATCGTGAAGTTCTGGAAGGTCAGAAACTTCCCGTCCACCACCACGTTCAGTACCACAAGAAGCGCAAGGGCCGCGATAACGATGATGATGGGCAGCGGCTTGATCCGGCTCTCGTTCCGGGCTCGGGTTAAGGTATTATTCATAGACAGTCCCTCCATTTGGCCTCCGGATGATACGTCCATGTCGTCCGGAAGTCACAGTGTTAATGCTGGTTATCTCAGCTGATCCGCTCGGAAATCAGTTCGTCAACATTGCCCACAAAATCGTAGAAGCTCTGGTAGTCCACATTCGGATTATTCCGATAGAGCAGCGTATCAAAATCGGCTTCCGTCAGAAGACCGCCTTCCGCCATTAAATTGATGAAGCCCTGGGCGTTATCCTTGGTCAGCATTACCAGGTTCATATTGTCAAACAGAGGGGCTTGGCCGTTTTCATCGAGGATGGCATGTCCGTCCAGACGATTGATCAGTAGGGCGGCAGCCAGAGAGCCGGCGATCCACTGTCCGCCGTTTAGGGCGGTTACATCGCCGTTCAGAATACTCTGGGCAGTTTCGGGACTCATGTCGCTGCCATAAAGCTTGTAGTCAGCTTCAGGGCGGGAGGACATGGCGCTGATGGTGGCGGACAGATAGTCTCCGCCAGTGCAGTAGATCATGTCTGCATCGGGATAGGCGGTCATAAAGTCATTAGCCTTTTGGACGCCTTCAGAGGGGTCAGCAGAGTGGGCCACGTAAACAACCTCACCGCCTCCAGCCTCAAAAGTATCGGTAAATCCGGCGATACGTTGGTCATGGACGTAGTCGCCCAGCGCAGCGGCGGAAATGATAGCCGTCTGGTTGCCGTCAGCCAAACCCAGTTCGCCCATGGCTGCACCGGCGGCATATTCCTGGGATATCACAGCACCGGTATAATACGCATTCTCCTGTATGGCAGGCCAATCGGCATCGGCGGGGATATTGGCATGGAACACGAAAGGAACTTCAAAGTTCTGACATAGTTGGGCGACGGTTGGGAAGATCGTTTGGCTCATGCCCAAAAAGAGCACGCCATCTGCGCCCGAGGTGAGTTGGTTCTGAAGATCGGTGACGACCTTATCCACCTTAAACTCGTTGTTGGCCAAGTCGATGGACAAATCTCCGGCAGAGGTCTCCAGGGGAGTCAGAGCCTCAAAAATGATGTCCAAAGGATAGGCGCCTACGCCCCATGTGTTGGCGGCAATGACATGGCCCCCTTTACCGGTAGAGGAGGACTCTGCAGGTGGGGCGGCGGTCTGCTGACAGCCGCTGAGCAATGTCAGGGCGAAGGCAGGAACCAAGGCGAGAGACAAAGCGCTTTTCCAGTGATTCATGTTCATTCTCCTTTTCCTTTTTTGACGGCTGCTTGCTGCCGGTTGATGGACACTTGATGGAATAAGTGGCAGGTGGGAAACCCGGCACATTCGGAATACCGACCGCTGTGTGCTTGCGGTCATGGATATTTGCAAGAAGCATACCAAATTGAGAGAGCAGGGGAGAAGAGGTAGGGAAAACCCGCCAACTTCTAAGAAAAATTTAATGAAGATCCTGTACGAAATGGACAGTGATAAAGAGCAGTAGAGGGCCGGAGTGTTTGCAACGCCGCAAGACTTTGCACAAATGCAAGGAGAGAGCAGCTGCGCTCCAGGAGGGGGACAGTGCGAAACGCGGAGCTTTTCGGCTTGCATTCCCGCAAAAATTTGCAGCCATGCAAGCGTTGGGCATCGCAGCTTTCAGGCTGGTTTGAGAGGCTAAACTGACTGGAATTGCCGGGATTGCAGGAGGAAAAGGAAACATATCAGTTTGTTTTTTGCTTGGCATGGGATTTGCTTAACAAGAGAGCAGCAAAAACCGCAGGAGCGGGACCGCTCCATTCCATGTCATACAGTACCATGGTTGGATATAAGAAAGTCCAATGGTATGAAGTCAAGTAGGTGATGCAAGAAAATTTTAAGCGAAACAGAGTAAAAAGCACTGTGTAGACAGCAAAAAGGCAACACCAACCAAAGCCCTGTCCCTGAGAAATTTTGAAACAGGGCCTATGAGTCAGAGTGGCAAGCTGCGCTCTCAGCCCTCCGGCGGGATATACAGGCGGTTGTCCTTTAGCAGCCGAAAGACCAACCGGACCAGTTTTCTGGCAGTTAAAGCGAGTGCGCGTTTATGCTGGTACTTGTTGACCTCTTTGAATTTGAGGTCATAGTAACGCCGGAACTCGGAGTCGCATCTTCTCACGGAGTTGGCGGCTTCCAGCAGGTAGTAGCGGAGATAGCGGTTGCCGGATTTAATCATTCTGGAGTGTTCGGCCTCGAAGTCGCCAGACTGGCTCCTGTTCCAGACAAGGCCGGCGTATTTGGCAACCGAGGCTTGGGAATCAAAACGGTGGATATCACCAATCTCAGCAATGATACCGGCGGAGTAGACCTTGCCAATACCGGGGATGGAGGTCAAAGTGTTCGGAATGATTTCAAACTGCTGTTCAATGGCCTTATCTAATACTTTGACCTGCCCTTTCAAGGCGCGCATGGAGGCAATAGAAACAGCCATTGCTTGGTTTACAGTGTCGTTTACTGTTTTGGGCAGCCGATAGGAGCCTTTGGCTGCAGCCCGAACTGCCTTGGCGGTAGCATCCGGGTCAGCAAATTTGCCACGGCCTGTTTCAGTAATAAAGGCAGTCAGTTCCTCCAGGTCGGCATTCGCCAAGTCATCCACGGTTTCAAAGTGTTCCATGAGTGCGATGGTGGTGGCGCTGGTGTTCTGAATGTCTTTGTCCTGGGCCATGCCGGAGCATTTGAGGA